>Ga0265292_1000100_pt1 | contig 183216 bp, 143 predicted proteins | sample Munlanlewell296A_FD_189080 | JGI IMG/M metagenome (GOLD analysis project Ga0265292, IMG submission 189080) | Leachate microbial communities from a municipal landfill in Southern Ontario, Canada - Leachate well 296A | ecosystem: Engineered > Solid waste > Landfill > Unclassified | place... | reverse complement strand
TCGCCTTCGCTACGCTTCGGCTCGTTACGTTCCGCAAGACCGGCGGTCAGGTCCGCCTTAATTCTTATATTTAAACATGACATTTCTACTGTGCTGAATAGCATGACATTTCTAAAAAGTTATAACAAAAAATATTTATTTCACAAAAATCATCTTCTTCATTTGATGGATATTTCCTGCTGATAAACTGTAAAAATAAATTCCGGATGCAATGTTCTTCGCATTAAAAAATATTTCATGCTGTCCGGCGGATTTGGTTTCGTTCACCAAAACTTCAACTTCTTTTCCCAGCACATCAAAAACTTTTAGCGTTACAAAACTTTCATTTTCTAAATTGTATAAAATTGATGTTGTTGGATTAAAGGGATTGGGAAAATTTTGATAAAGTTGAAAACTATACACCTTTGCCGCTTCATCTTTAACATTTACCACGCTTAGTGTATCGGTGATCAAAGCTGTGTAAACACTGAGTTTCTGTCCGTCAAGTCGCATCCATATAGGATACACTTTTTTGTTGAAAGCTGCGATGTTTGTGTAATCGCCAAAAAAAACAGTTGAAGTTGGAGTGAACGAAGATTCGCTTATTTTAAAATTATCAAAACTCTCTCCGCCATTTGAAGATTTTGCAAGATAGACATCAGTCGCGTAACCAGCTGTGTTTCTTCTATCATAAAAAACCGCATAAAGATTTCCGGTTGTTTGATCAATTGTCATCCACGGAAAAAATTGATGACGCGTAGTGTTATCATTATTCACCCGAACTACATCTCCCCAAGTGTTTCCTCCATCAGTTGACTTAATTACAAAAACATCGGAGTTATCCGTTCCGTTTCTTTGATCGCCCCAGCAGACATAAACATTTCCGCGCGTAACAGACGAACTTGTATCGCATAATGTTATCGGTAAACCGTTGCAGCGGTTAATTCCGGGAACCCAAAAATCCCAGCCGCCCGGTTGAGAAGTAACAAAAATATCTTTCCCAAAAGTTAAACCGCCGTCAATTGTTCTATCAAACATAATTCCTAATGGGCCGGACCATGCAACATAAACTTCGCCATTTGGTCCAACAGCCGGAACTGCTCCTTCAACAGTATTGTCTTCATCTATGCAATTGCCACCTTTGTCGCTTACTTTTACTGCCCGCGACCAAGTTTCACCCTGATTTGTTGAACGCGAAAAAAGAATTCTTGTGCTGTCAGGTTTTGCAGTAGAACCATATTTATCAAATTCAGTCCAGCTTGTGTAAAGATTATTTTTATATTGTGAGTGAAGATCAACAGCAAGCCATTCTTTGTCCTGCTGTTTTGGCGGGTTATAAAAAACTCCAACTCCATCGTTCCAAGTTTTTCCATTGTCTGTAGATCTTTGAACAACAATTCTGTCTATCCAATTGGCTGAAACATAGCCGGGGTAAGAAAGATGAGCAAAGAATAAATTTCCTAGACCGTCATAGATAACACAGGGATCGCCCCAAACGCCGAGAGAAGAAGTGAGCGTTCCTTGTTTCCAATTTAAAGCTGAATCTGAAGAAAAGAAATTATAATAAATATTTGCACCGGCGGCAACTTGTGCAGGGTTTTTTGTATTAATTGCAATCGTAACTTCTTCGGCATCGGTTGTAGTAGCGGCATCAACACGGACGTTTTTAAATTGAGCGAAGAGAGAAAATGAAAGTAAAAGAGCGAAGAAAACAACCCGGTCAAGATTACAAAAGGTTCTCTTGAATGATAACATATTGTTGCCGACTTTTTTCTTTTTCATTTGTTCTTCCTTCCATTTTTATTTTAGCACAACTAACTTTTTTGTTGCGAGAAAGTTATCTGTTTGCATCGTGTAGAAGTAAACACCTGATGTTAATTTTGCAGCATCAAAAGTAACTTCATAATTTCCTGCAGATTTTTCTTCATCAACTAAAGTTTGTAATTCTTTTCCCAGTACATCAAATACTTTTAAGGTAACAAAGCTTTTCTTCTGAACAGAGAACTTAATTGTTGTTGCCGGATTAAATGGATTCGGATAGTTTTGTTCAAGTGAAAATTGTACCGGTTTTGTTATCGGATTTTCTTCGACTGAAATGCTTGTAAGAATATCATTTAGATTAATTTCAAATGCGGAGCGACCATGTGTAGCTGCGCGCAATAATCTTTTTATTCCATTATTAAAGTAACTGAAATCCAAAACGGGAACGTAAGGCATTCCGTTTCCTAATCTGCTCCAGCTTGTTCCGCTGTTTGTAGTGTAATAAACGCCAAAATCATTTCCAACATACATGTATGCAGTGTTCACCGGATCAATAAAAAGATCACTGCAAGGTACATCCGGCAAATTTCCGCTGATGTTAGTCCAATTGTTACCCAAATCAGTTGAACGAAAAACTTTTCCCGCACCAAAACCGGAGCGGACAAAATAAACGGTATTTGCATCATTCGGATCAGTTACAACCCGTGCAATATAATTATTGGGAGTAGGAATTTTTGAAGTTCTATCCACCCATGTTATACCGCCATTGGTTGAAATTTTAATTTGCGGTGAAGTTGAATATTCACCTGCAACAAAAATAAAGTTGTTGGTGTTTACCTTACTTTGATCGAAAGAAATAATAGTCTTAGTTGCTGCATTAGGAGATATGTTCGTCCATAATGAACCTGAGTTTGTGGATTTCCAAAAACTTTTTGAAGCCGTGTAGAGAATAGTATGATCGGTTACGTGCATCGCAAATGGAGTAGTCCAAGCAGAAGTTGCATCCCAAATAGGAGTAATATCGTTCCAGTTACTTACTCCCCCATCAGTAGATTTAACGAGACTTCCTTGCTGGGTACTGTAGTAAACAATGTTTGGGTTAGTGTAATCATAGAAACATTCCATTCCATCACCTGTACTTACAAAACTCCAACTCGAAGTTCCTTTATTGGTTGTTCTGAAAACGCCGTTATCTTGTGCCCCCCCAAGCAGAATATTTTCATTTGTAGGATGAGAAGCAAGCCGATAAAATTGAAGAGTGGAAATCAAATTATTTACATGAAACCATGAAGTTCCGCCGTTTGTGGATTTATAAATACCGCCATCCGAACCAGTATAAACATAATTAGAATTCGACGGAGCAAAAACAATTTTATGATAATCAACATGCATGGGGCTGTCCCATGCAGTTGTTCCGCTAAATGGACCGGACACATTTCTCACAACATTAATGCTCGAACCGTTCGTTGTTTTATGCAGTTCTATATTTCCAAACAAAACAAAGTTCGGATCAGTAGGTTTTACTGCTAAAGTTAGATCATACCAACCTTGGTCATCCCAGGTAGAACCGTCATAACTTCCGCCAAGATTTTTTGTAGTGGAAATTTGAATCCAATTTGTTCCATTATCAGTGGATTTGTAAGCTTTGGATATTAAATCAGTTTCAGTAGTATAAATATATGAGTAAAGAGTTGAGGGAGTAGAATTTGCAAGGGCAATTTGTATTCGCATAATTGATGAAGTAACAGGTAAGCCTGCATTAGATTGAATCCAGTTTGTACCGGCGTTAGTTGAATAATAAACTCCCGCAGTTGTATAACCACCGCCGCAAGAAAAATAAACTCTGTTAACATCAGTAGGGTGGAAAACAATTTCATTCGGGTCTTGTAAAGATTTCACTCTTGTCCATGTTACGCCTGCGTCGCTACTTCTCCAAATTCCTTCGTTTGACATATCTCCTTTAAACCAATTTCCGCTCGCTAATGCTGCTAGAATTATATTTGAATTATTCGGACTGACCGCAATTGCAGCAATGTGAGTTGAGCTTCCAATTCCTTGATTGGTTTTCGCCCAGGTGCTTCCTCCGTCCGTTGTTTTATAAATGCCATCACCGGAATAGGTATTCATATCCCATCCGGCGAGCAATTCTCCTGTTCCGGCGTAAACAGTTTCGGGGTTTTGCGGGTCAATGGCTATTGCGCCAAAAGTTAAAAGTTCAAATTGACTTGATAAATCCTGCCACGTGGTTCCTCCATTAGTGGTTTTCCAAATTCCACCGGAAGCCGCACCGATATAAACAATATTTGGATCTGCCGGATGAATTGCTATACCGCGAATCCTTCCGCTAAAATTCCCCCAAATGGTAGGCCATCCGGAGGTGATAGATTTTGGTCCTATAGCAGACCATGAAACCAAAGCCTTACTTTTTGAGAGAGAGATTTTATCAACTGAAATTTGTTTTTCTTTTTCCTTAAAATAATTTGTTAGTGGAATCGTGTCTAATGGGAAAGCCCGCTGCCGGTAAAACCATTCTAATCGTTTAAAAGATTTTTTCACTTTAATTTTACCCGGTACTTGATCCCAGATGGATGCGTATTGTCCGAATGACTGCATTGCGAAAAAGAATGACATAATTAAAATGAAAAGTTTTTTCATTAGAGTTCCAAGAGGGTTATAATAATTTCTTAATTTCTTATAATGAAATTAAGAAAACTTAGGGGAAAAGAGGTATAATTCTTTCGCGGAAACAGATAAGTTGCGCTAAATCAATTCAATGTTTTGCTAATGCAAAAAATCGAAATAAAAAAAAGCGAAGTGAAGTTTCTGCATCATCTTCGCTTTCGTGAAACGAGTAATTATTTTGCCCCGAGCGTAACTTTTACTGTAAGCAATTCATTATTTCTTTTAACTTGAACTTCAACTACATCACCGGGAACATGGTCTTGCAGGGCATAAACGTAATCATAAATATTCTCAATTTTTTTATCGCCAAACTTGAGCATAATATCATTGGCTTTTAATCCGGCTTTTTCTGCAGGACTTCCCGGGCTTACACCGGAAAGTTTAAAACCTTCACTATTACTTGAATAATCAGGAACCGTTCCAACGTAAACTTTCCATCCGCCTGAACTTTGTTCTTTTCTCGGAACATTTATATAATCCGGTTTTTCCGGTTGTACGGCAAGAGCATTTGCAACATCAAAAACATAATTCAGAATTTTTTCTTCCCCGGTCGAGTTAATTAAATCGGCATCGTCAGCCGGACGGTGATAATCAGAATGAACTCCGGTGAAAAAGAAAAGCACGGGAATGGCTTTTCCATAAAAGGATGAGTGATCACTTGGTCCAAATCCTTCATCGTTAAACGCTAATTTAAAAGATGCTGTGTTTTTTTCGTTAAGCAAATCTTTCCACTTTGATGAAGTTCCTGTTCCGTAAATAGTGAGCGCATTTTCAGTGTTTAATCTTCCGATCATATCAAGGTTAAGCATTGTTACCATTTTTTCTACCGGAACGGGAGGATTATTAACAAAATAATTTGAACCAAGCAGTCCTAATTCTTCACCTGAAAAAGTTACAAAAATAATACTTCTCTTTAATTGCGCTTTTTGCGAAGCAAATTTTTCTGCGAGCTCAAGAACTCCGGTTGTGCCGGAAGCGTTATCATCTGCACCGTTATGGATTTGCTCATCCGTTCCTTTGTAAAGAGATCCGTCACCCCCCATTCCCAAATGATCATAATGAGCGCCGATAACGAGAAATTCATCTTTTAATTTTGGATCGGTCCCTTCTAAATAACCGCAAACATTTAAAGTTTTCGATTCAACTTCTTTTATTTCAGTTGTTAATTGTGCTGAAGATTTTACAAATTCAAATGAAGCGGTTTTGTTACTATCTTTCATCATCTTTTGATGCTGAGCAAAATTTTGGTTTTCAGCTTCAAAGATTTTATCAATAAAATTTCTTTTAGCATGAACGACTGAAAAATTTTTAACTCCGCCTGCTCTATCGTATTTGAATTTTATCAGATCGTCGGATGAATCTTTCGGCAGATGACCGTTAACGAAAATAATTCCCAAAGCTCCTTTTTCTTTTGCGAGAGTTGCTTTCAACCGTAAGCTGGAGAATTTATCAAATTCAGAATGCGGATTATCATATTCGGGATTATTTTTCATCACAATAACAATTTTCCCTTTCACATCAAGGCTCTTGTAATCATCATAATTCAATTTCGGGGCAGCAATTCCATATCCGGCAAAAACTAATTTCGCTTTGCTTTTACTTGTTCCGGAAAAGGGAGTAGCCACAAAATCTTTTCCATATTTCAATTTAATTTCTTTACCTTTTACCTTAAAAGAAAGAGAATTGTTTTTGGAAGCTTTCACATCGGAGATGAAAGAATATTCTTGAAAGAAAGAATTTTTAAAAAGCGGTTTTAATCCGAATAAATTAAATTGATCTTTGATGTAATTAGCGGCAACAATAATTTCTTTACTTCCGCTTGCTCTTCCTTTCATGGCATCCGAAGCAAGATAGGAAATGTGACCGATAATCTCTTTTGCAGTAATAGCACTCTCGTGCTGTTTAACCTGGGGAGAAAGAAAACTGCATGCAAAAAGAACAAGTAGTACCGAAAAGTTTTTTTTCATTTGAATGATCCTTTTATTTTATTCAATCCAATCTGCTATAAAAATATTTGTATCGCCCTCTTTTTTGTTGAACCGGTTTGAAGCAAAAATTAAATGTTTCCCATTCCTTGTAAACATCGGGAATCCGTCGAACGATTCGTAAAATGTAATTTGTTCTATACCGGTGCCATCAGCATTAATCATAAACAAATTAAAATCTCTACCGGTTTTGCTTCCGGAGTTGGAAGAGAAAATAATTTTATGCATGTCCGGAGAAAAGAAAGGAGCAAAACTTGCTTTATTAAGATGAGTGATCTGTTTTATATTTTTTCCGTCTGCATCCATTGTAAAAATCTCTAATGCAGTCGGACGAACGTAACCGTTTTTAACTAAGTCGTTATAGTCTTCAAATTCATGCTCGGTTTTCGGACGACTTGCACGGAACACAATTTTCGATCCGTCGAGTGAGAAGAATGCGCCGCCGTCATATCCTTTTTCAAATGTAAGTCTTGTTTGATTTGAGCCGTCAAAATCCATTAAATATAACTCCGGGTCCCCATCGCGAGTTGAAGTGAAGATTATTTTATCTCCTTTTGGAGAGACGGTAGCTTCGGCATCATAACCATAAGTTGAAGTTAACCTTTTGAGATTTGTGCCGTCTGTTTTTGCGGAAAAAATATCGAATGATTCATACAACTTCCAAACATAACCTTTCGATTTATCCGGCAGCGGAGGACAGTTTTCGTTATCGAGATGAGTTGAAGCATAAATAATTAAAGAATCTCCCGGAAGAAAATAAGAGCAAGTCGTTCTTCCTTTTCCTGTTGAAACAAGTTTTTTATCACTACCGTTAATATTCATAGTAAAAATTTGATCGCATTGAAGGCTTCCGTGAGTAGATTGATAAATTAATTTTTTTTCATCAAAGGAAAGATATGCTTCGGCATTTTCGCCTTCCGGTGTAAGCATTCGTATATTTTTAAAATGTCTTTCTTCGGGAAACCGGAGAGAATCGGAAGTTTGGCAAAAAAGAATTCCGGTCATGAATAAAAAAAGAAAGTATTTCATACAGCTCCAAATTAGTTTTAAATATTGTTTAAAAGATAAGAATAGTTACTAAGAAAAACTGAAAAAATTTATTCGGGGATATGGACGAGAACAAATTCCTTTGCAGATTTCCCGATTGATTGTGCTTCTTCCATTGTCATGTGCATATCATCGGATGCGGCATCTTCGTGTCCCGCTTCAAGAATTGCCAGATCAGCGCCCTTTGCCGCTTTTACCAACGAATCACAATAGCCGGTATCTCCGCCATAACAAATGGTTTTGCCATTGTATTTGAAATGAAAACCCAATGCGGGTACGGCTCTTTTTTCTTTTGTGTTCGAGAGATATTCTTTATGAATTACGGCAAACGGTTTAACCTTAACATTTTTAATAGTGATTTTTTTCCCCTCGCTAATTTTCTTTAATTCAATTTTATAAGGAAGGTTGTGTGAATAAACTTTTGTAAAAGCATGATAAATACTTTCTATCTCAATACATCCGGAAGGATAATAAATTTTGAGTGGAGACGTTTTATTCATTACACGTAAATACGTAAGCAGGGACCAAACACCGCCGAGATGGTCATGGTGCCCATGAGTAACGAAAATATTACAAATATTTTTCAGACTTTCCACGCCAAGCTCTTTACTCAAGTCCCGTAAAATTCCATCGCCCGGATCAATTACAAAATGGTTCTCGCCTGCAGTGAGTAAAATCCCGGTTGCGATATTTGGGATTGAACAAAAGATTTTAATTGAAAAATCTTTTTTCTTCCAAACGATTGGAAATTTTGGTGTTGGATTTCTTAGTTTCTTTTTCATCATAATAAAATTAAATAATTATTTGAGCAACAATTCCGCCGATTAAAAACGCAAATATCCATGCACTAAACCAGATGATCAATCCTTCTTTCATTCCGCGCTCTTTAATCATGATAATAAAGGCTGCAATACAAGGAACAAATAAAGTTATAGTTATAAGCGCAACGGTGATTTGCATCGGCATTAAATGTAAACCGAATAATCCAGCCGCCCCGAAATCTCTTCTTACAACACCCATAACAAAAGCAGTCGCCGCTTCTTTTGGCAGCTTAAGCCAATGCGTTGTAATCGGCGCAAGAATATCTTGAAAGAGAACTAACAAACCGGTAACATCCAACAAGCCTACAAACAATGCCCCTACAAAAAACCAAACGGATGCTTCTTTCATAAATCCATATGTTCTGAAAAAAGTTTTTTTGAAGGCATTATCTAATTTTGGAAGACGCATAATCGGCAAATCAATTAAGAGAGGAGTTGATTGCCCTGGTAAGAATTTATTTAAAGTTGTAGATATAACGACAAGCGTTGAAAAAATGACGGAAACATAAATGAGAATAGGAAGGAATCCGGCTCCGCTTAACAGTACGGCAATTACTGCAAGTTGTGCCGAACAAGGAATAACGTACATAAGAATTGCTGTAGCGATGGTTTTTTCTCTTTCGCTTCCGAGCAGGCGAGTAGTGATGGTAGCCATGGTAACGCATCCGAAACCGAGCATGATGGGGATGACGGCTCTGCCGTTCAGTCCTATTCTATTCATCATTCTATCAAGCATTGTTGCCAGGCGCGGAAGATATCCGCTGTCTTCCATCAAAGCCATCGCAAAATAAAATGCGGCAACAAGCGGAAGAAGAAGAAACAACAGATAGGTAATCGTCATGCTGATTATGCCGAATTCTCCAAATAAAAGTTTTGCGATCAAATTAGAAAATTTAAAATCAACAACCGCATTTTCATCTCGTGAAACATGCTTAAATTCTTGTTTTACTTTTTGATCCTCGTTCAAATTTTCTTTAAAAGAATAAACTCTTAATCTTTTCGCTGGGTCTTCCTCATCCTTTATGATAACCGAAATTTCTGAAGGAGTATAATTTGCCACATAGGATTTCAGATAATACTCAAAATATTTTTTGCCGATCGTTTTTTCAGTAAAGTTTACAACTCTTTGCGAAACAAAATCTCCGATAAAAAAATAAAGAACCGTAAGCATCACAAGTAAAATTGGAATTCCCGTAACCGGATTTAGCGAATATTTTCCTAACGCATTAAAGAAAAGTCCTCTTGAAGAATCTTCACGTTCGACCGTTGAAACAATTTCATTCACACGGTTTCTTCGTTCGATATAAATAATTTCCCGTTCATCACCGGAACCGCAAGGGACGCTGTGCCTTTCCGCAATGATTTCATCTCCCTCGATAATTAACAGCGCTTCAGCTTGGGATCCCACCCGGTTTAAAGTTTCATGCAATACGTGATGCAATGCGTCCGGCTGTATCCCGACTTTTGCATCTGCAATTGCTTCGTCAAGTTTTTCAAATCCCATTTTCTTTACGGCTGAGGCTTCATATACGGGTACACCAAGCAGTTCAGAAAGTTTCTTTGGATCAATTAATATCTTTCTTTTTTTTAATTCATCATTAAAATTTAGAAAAACAGAGATTTTTTTTCCCATATCAATCAATTGAAGAGTTAGGAACAAATCTCTTTCAAGATGAAGTGCATTAACTATATTAATAACGATGTCTGCTTCAAGAATAATATCACGGGCAACTTTTTCTTCGTCGTTAAAAGACGAAACACCATATACACCGGGTGTATCATATACTTCAGAATTTTTGTAAAGCGCTTTTGTTATCGAGACCGTTGTTCCGGGAAAGTTCGAGACATCAACATAAGTTCCGCTGAGATAATTAAAGAAAAGTGACTTCCCGACATTCGGATTTCCCGCTAGAACGATTTTTGGTAATCCGTTTTTTGTTCCTTCGGATAAAATATTATCCAGATGTAAGTGATGTTCCTTATGTTCGATGATATCTTTCAAATTTTTTCTCAAATAATTTTAATTCTTACTGAAATTAACTTAGCAAGCTCAAATCCGATTGCAATTTCCTGCCGGTTCTTTTGAACGATGATCGTTCCACCGGGTAACCGCTCTAAGCAAAAAATTGTATCACCTTCCGATAACCCAAGGCGGATAAGCTGCACTTTAACTATCCCTGAAGGAAGTTTTTCAATAGTAAAGTAAGTTCCTTTTTTTATTTTGTCTAACGTTTTACTTCCCATGATAATATTTACAGTTCTTTCCTTTTTTACATCGCGCAAAAATATTAAATGAATAACTTGAAGGGAAAAAATCTAAATCCCGGCAAACTTGCTGTTCGATTTTATCCAAGCCTGTGGAAGTAAATTCAAGAATTCTTCCGCAGTCAAGACAAATGAGATGGTCATGCATCTGTTTTTTAAAATTGCTTTCAAACCGCTTCATATTATCGCCAAAGTTACGGGTAGAAAGGAGTTCGCATTGCGCTAATAAATCAAGGGTATTGTAAACCGTTGCGCGGGAGATTCTGGAATTTTTCTTTTTCATTTCGATGAAGAGTTCATCCGCAGAAAAATGTCCGTTGCATTCCAAAGCCGCATCGAGAATCTCGAAGCGTTCCGGGGTTATTCTGTTACTTCCGTTTTTTAGAAATTCTCTAAAAATATCGGTTGCTTTTTTTATCGCCAAAGGTGCTTTCTCATACTATTTAGATTTAATCTACATAAAAATAGAGGAATATTTTTTTAGAAACAAGGAACGACAAAACATTTTTAGCTTAATCAAAAGAAATATAACTTGACCTGAACGAGACAGAGTATCACCCTCGAATGAATAGTATCCTCAGTTAAATTCTTGTTTTTTCGGACAAGATTTACGAACAAGCCTGCCCGGCTCAGACGGGGATTAATCCCGCCTAAGCGGGACGATTTTTGATTTTTTTTAGCTTCTAAAATCAAAAATCGTTAATCCTTTCCGCCGCGGCGGACTGAGATCAACCCGCCTGAGGCGGGAGGTTGGCGGCTTCACCGCGCTAAGATTGCAAGACTGAATGGAAAACACTCAACCTTTCCGATATCTGGTTATGAGATAACTTTTTTCTGTTTTGCTAACTAGCTAAAGGGCAAGTTCTAATTGTAGATGGAAGTTGTTATCCACATTTGTAAAAATTTCTGAAGTGCCGCTGCTTAATGTTTTTTCTTTTGGTTTTGTGGTTTCCGAATATTTAAATGAAACAGCTAATCTGTTCAACAATTTAACCTTCACAAGCAAATAACAGCGAAAACCTTCACCATACATTGCAAGATTGGACATTATCCCCGGAAGATCATTTTCAAACTCATAAATTGCAGAATTGAAAGAATCGGTTTTGAAGAAAATAATTCTCCCGTAAAGTGAAAGATCACCTTCTATTTTGTATTTCACATCTTGAAAAAAGAGCCAGCCTTTTTCATTAAATGAATCCTTCTTCAAGGAATATGAATTGTATTCTATTCTGTTTTTCAAATAAAGTTTTGAAGAAACAGGAAACGTGGTTTCAAAACGAACTTGCTGACGAAACCTTTCCGTAAATTCTTTTACTTCTTTGCCGGTTATTACCACATCCTTCTTTTCATTTTTATATCGGAGTGTTGTCTCAATATTTTTAGATATTCGGGAAACCACATTTAAAAGAACTTCGTTTCCTTTTGAAGATAGTGGAGTCGAGCCGGTCCCCGCGGGAAACATAAATTGGTCGTAGTAAAAACTAATTTTGCCAAACGAGGTAGAAAAAAGTATTCCGTTGTATAAACCGATTTCGTTTTGAAGGTCGTAAGGATTTTCCGCAAATGCCCGTCCGTGAAGCGAGTAGTAATTCCGCGGATAACTTCTAACAGAGAAAACATAACTGAAATTCCTTGAGAAAGTTTTTTGCAATGAATGAAGCTGAGCGACAGAAATTCCATTAAAAGAAAATTCTCCCGAGGCAATAAATGAACTTTGTTCACCTGCCTTGTCGGCAGGCAAGTAAGAATAAGCAATTGAATAATGTGCAAAGGTTTTTCCTTTTGCGGAAACAGCGCTGCTCGAAGTTTCAATCGGAAGGGAATAAGTGGATGAATAATAAAGTCCGCTAACTTGAAGTGCATTCGAAACATCATAATCAATCCTTCCGCCGAGAAATTGTTCTCGGGCGGTATTCTTTTTCGTGTATTCAATCTCTGTTCGGTGGTATCCATCAATCGGTATGGATGAAATAATATTTCGTACTGAATCAATGCTTGCATCAAAAAAATTGTTGGAAGCATAAAGAGAAAAATTAAATGGATACAAGTCATATTGAATAGCGGCGCCTCGAAAGAAATTATTTTCATCGGTACTTTTGTAGGGAATGATATTTTTATCCCGCTGCCGCGTTACAAAACCGATATCTGATGACTTTGAAGGTGCATACGGAGACCAAAGTGCAAGCCCGTGTCCAAACTCTACAATATAATCTCCGACAACAAGAGAAGAAAAATTTCCAAGTTTTTTTGCCGAAAGAGAAAAAGATGTAAAATCGTTCAGACTCTTTTCTCCGGCATCTTTTTCTGTGAGGAAAGAAAGACGATACGTATTGTCAAGTTCAAAAATACCGCGGTTGTAAAATTTAATTTTATTTCCTTGATAAGCATTGTCAAGGAATCCGGCGCGCGGTTGAAGATCACTAATGATGCGGCTACGGTATTCAAAATTTAAATCGTGTAAAAAAGAAACAGACGGAATAGTTTTCTTTTCCTCTTTGAAAGACGACTGTTCAGCAAAAACAAACGGAAGAAGTTTTTGTACTTTATCGGAATTAAGATTTTCCACTGAAAATAACTCAGAGGAAGAAATGAACATCCCGAATTTCTTTCTATGTTCTATAATTAATGCTGCATCAGGCAAGTCTAATATCGGGATTTGTATAAGTTCTTCCGCTGTACAAGTATTCAAATTTATTGGGTGGCGGGCAAGATTTTCAAATTCATCATAAAGAAAATTATTATCGGATTCATCGGTTGTTTCTTCAAGAACAGTTTCTAATGATTCTTCTATATCGGTTGATGAAGTATCGGTTTGGGCGAATGTATAACCTAAGCCTGACAAAAAAAGTAAAGTAACCGGAATAAAAAGTTTTTTCATTTCGATCAAAAACCTAAATACTTCCTGATTTTATCCGCCCGGTTTTCAAGCGTTTCTAATCCAAACAAAACAGAAAACTGGTGAGTTAAGCCAAGTTCCTGATGAGTGAAAATTGCGTAATCAATTTCAAATTGTGAATAATGGATACCGAATCCGGCGCTGTATTTTGTAGGCTCATTTGCAAATCCGCTTCTAAGAGAAAAGTATTCGTTGATGTCGTAATTAATTCCGCACTGTAACGATGGGTTAAAACCGACTTCATTTTCCAAAGCTAAATTTAAACTTACATTTTGCAACACATCGTAACTAATACCCGATTTATAAACTGTCGGAATTTGATTTTTCTCCTTTCCCCAAGATGCTTTGTTTAAATTATAGGCGGTAAAGGCAAACCGGAAATCAGGCGAAACGTAATAAAGCGCCCCGAGAGAAAAAACGAGTGCATTATCCTGACCATAGTTTTTTATTGAAAGATGATTGAGCGAAAGTGAGAGACCGTAAAAAAAATTCTTTGCGTATCTGTTGGCATAAGCGAGAACGAATTTATTTTCTTTGTATAACTCAAAACCATAATTAGTAACGCCAAATCCAAGTGAACCATATTTAGTGGGAATTGAAGCGGCAAAAAAAGTGTTGGAAAGTTCATTTACACCAAATGGGGAAGGGGAATAAAATACTCCGCCTTCTGTCCAGTTCATTTGCGCCAGACCGGAGGGATTTGTGAAAAGGGAAAAAGCATCGCTGTTCAAAGCTACATCTGCATTGGCGAGTGAGATAGATTTTGCCCCCGGATTTTGTTGAGCGGAAATTTCTATCAAAAAAAGTAGAAATAGAATTAGTGTTGAAAAATGCCTTCGTCCCATAAAAACTTTCTTCCATTATCTTTGTGGATTCAAAATTAAACAATTCTGAAAGGAATGAAAAGGTTTTATTAATTGGAAAGGAATATAAATCCCAATTATGCGATAGCAGACATTTCGAGAGTGTAAAATCCTTTGCGAAAATGGCAAGTATTTTATGGCAAGAGGCAACGATTATTGCATAAACTTATCTATTTTACCAAGCAATTGATTCATAGAAAATGGTTTTGCAAGATAATCATCGCAACCAGCTGCCATCACTGCCTTATGGTCGCGTTCAAGTGTGTGTGCAGTTGCTGCAATAATCGGTATTTGTTTATATTCTCTCGAGACTTTTAACTCTTTGGTTATTTCTAATCCATCCTTTGACCCTTGAAGAGAGATATCCATTAAAATTAAATCAACTTTATTATTTTTTAAAATCTCCATCACGCTATCGTGGGAGTCGGCAACGAGGGTGTTATATTTTCTGTTAATAAATTTTTTAATTATACTTTGATTTATTACGTCATCTTCTACAATGAGAACTAAGCAGTCAATTTTAGTTGAAGTAATTTCAACTTTAGTGGCAATATTTTGTTTGGCGGTTAACTCTTCAACGATTTGCAAGCTCTTAACGAAATTAATTGTAAAGGTTGTTCCCTCTCCCTTTTTGCTTTTCACCGAGGTGGTTGCATTGTGTAAATCCAAAATCTTTTTGACTAACGCAAGTCCGAGTCCGAGACCTTCGTAAGGTCTGCCGTAACCCATTTCCTCTTGTCTATAGGGTTCAAAGATGTGATCTAAATATTTACTGCTAATGCCAATACCGCTGTCAATTACATCAAGCATAATTTCATCTTGTGCACTTTGATAAAGATGCACTTTAACAAACCCAGACTTAGTGTAGATGATCGCATTTTCTATTAAGTTGGAGATTACCTGGGTAATGGAATACTCGCTTGCCGCTATAAATACTTGCCCTAATTTATTGTCAAATGAAAGAGAGAGTGATTTAGATTTGGCGGCGACACCAAATTTACTTACCAAACTCTTGCAAATAGTTGAAAGTTCAATTTGTTTAGGAATAAAAGTAAATGTTCTGGTTTCCAACTGGGAATAATTTAGTATTAAATCAATTGTTCTGATAATCCTCTCACTGGATTTATTAATTGCCGTGAAGTACTCTACTTCATCACCGTTAATGTTCGGTGAATAAATTTCTTTAATGATGCTCGTCATTCCCAAAATGCCGTTGAGTGGAGTTCTAATTTCATGTGAGATATTTGCTATAAAGGAATCTTTCAATTTATTTGACTGCTCGGCTATTTCCTTTGCTTTAATAAGTTCTTCTTCTACAAGTTTACGTTCGGTTATATCTTCTTTTACAGCAAGATAAAAAGTTTTACCATTTTTGATCTGTACAATGGATGCGGATTCCCAATAGAGTTCACCGTTCTTTTTCCTATTATGAAATTCACCGCGCCACTCTTTGCCGGATTTTATCGTTTTCCAAAGTTCTTTGTATTCTTCTTCTGATTTTTCGCCCGATTTTAATATTCGAGGATTTTTCCCTTTTACTTCTTCAAATGTATAACCGGTCAAATCAATGAACTTCTGGTTAACATATTCGATATTACCTTCTGCATCAGTTATCATTATTGTAGCCGGACTTTTTTCTACAGCACGTGAGAGCAGTAGAACTTTTTCTTCTGCTTCTTTTCGTTTGGTTATATCACGGGCTATTAATTGAAAGCCGGTAATTTTTTCCCCTTCCGTCAATAATTTAACATTCTGTTCTAACCATTTGAATGATCTATCTTTAGTATAAAAGGGAAATTGGAGACTCGTCGTTTCATCCTTTCTGATTAACTGACGATAATAAAAGGTACTCACTTTTTTCTTGTGGTCTTTATGCACTAAATCCAAAAAATTAAATGAGGTCATTTCTTCAAAGGTATAGCCTGAAAATTTTAGAGCAGCATCATTTGCAAAAGTGAAATTACCATTTTTATCAGTAAGTAAAATAATTTCGGAAGCGTTCTCAATTAGCTGCCTGTATTTTTTCCCGGATTCGATTAAATCGAGTTCTGCTTTTTTACGATCGGTTATATCGAACAGATAACCGGAAATTTCAACTAATTCTCCTTTCTCGTTATATTTGCCAAGAACGTTTTCTATAACATGGATTATTCTTCCGTCACAGCCGCGCAAAGTTGCTTCATAAAGTTCAAGCTTCCCTTTTTCCTTTAATTTATTCAGAAATTCTATTCTATCGGCTTGCCCCACATAGAAATCGCAGGTGTTTATCTGCAAAACTTGTTCAACCGAGTCACAGCCAACAATTCTAACAAAAGCACTATTACACATAAGCATCTTTCCATCTGGTGTGGATTTGAAATCGCCTGTGAGATCTTCATCAAAAAATTTACGGTAGCTTTTTTCACTTTCTTGTAAAGCTTCTTCTGCAAGTTTGCGCTGGGTATTATCAAACAGATATCCTTTTATTCGCACCAATTCACCTTTTTCGTCAAACTCGCCAATCACATTTTCTATAACAGAAAGAACGCTGCCATCACGGCGGATAAACTCTCGGTCGAAGTCTTCGAGCTTTTTCTTTTCGCGCAAAAGGTTCAAAAACGGTTCCCGGCTTTTAGGGCTTTTATAAAACGAAACAATATTTAAACCGCACATTTCACCCGCAGTCTTAAAACCGAAAATACCAGCCAATGCCGGATTAGCCAACAGAATAGTTCCATCAACCGAAGTAATGAAATTGCCGGAAAGATCATCATCAAATAATTGCCTATACTTCATTTCGCTTTCACGAACTTTTTCCACTGCTTTCTCCCGTTCGGTTATATCAATAACAAAACAAGACGCGCCAATTATTTCTCCTTCTTTTTTAACAACGTTCCAATGAAATTCATAATAGATATTTACATCCGGCTGGATTTCTGTTTCTACAAATGTTTCGCCGGCAAGAACGCGGTCAATACTTGCCTTCGCCTTTTCTTTTACTTCTGGAATTGTAATTAAGTCCAGTAGTTTCATTCCAACTGCAATTTCAACATTATAAACTTTCTTCATTTCCAGTTTGTGGTTCTCATTGAAAGCAACGTATCTATAATTTTTATCTAACATGAATATGATTACAGAGTGCGAGTTATTGATAATAGCATTAAGCACGGCATTCTGTTTTATCAATTCTTCTTTCCCCTGTTCGCGCTTTATATCAACCATGTTTAACGAATTAGCAAGCCAAAAGATCAAGATTGAAAACAGAGTAACATTTATTACATCTAAGATAATTTCTGCTATTCCTAACGGAAGCAATTCAAAGTATTGAGAATTTACATGAATCCATCCTATGAGAAACGGCAAAAGGATAGCGACAGGTAAAATTCTTCGCATCATTGCACCGCCAACATTTCTGCTTAACAAAATTTTCATAAACCCAACTTGAGGTTTTGAAAAAAGAATACCCAAACTGAGAAGAATAAAAAGTATTGCCGTGTGTAATGCCATTGCAGTATATGTGTGAAATTGAAATAGTGCACTAACACTATAAGCATAACCCATAAAAGAGACAAAACCGGTTGCCATAACAAACAGAGAAAAAACTTGAGCTGTTCGGTGCCCTAACCGGTTTTGAAAAAAGATTAATGCGGATGAAAGTAAAATAAACATAACTGCTGTCGTTGGAGCCATCCTACCGGGGTTAGAAGTTAGTGCAGCGCCGGGTGAATCAAGAAAAATAAGTTGATCTATTCCAACGTTCATGTTGAATAAATACTCTAATAGTGTTAGCAGCCCAAGTAATAAAACAAACACTGTAATAATTTTTGAATACAAACTGGCAATTTTTTTATTTCCATTCAGAATAAGTAAGTAGCCAAGAAGAAAAAATCCGATTGCTGCATTTGCTTTCATTGAAACAAACCCCGGTAAAACGCTTTTCAGCAATTGAATATCGAATGTCCACCCCAAAAGCACCAGCGCTCCAACAGAAATACTTATCAGTGCGAATAATTTAGAAAGCTGCCCGGCTCGCTCTGCTGCCGTGTTTTGTTTACTATTGTGTTTTAATTCTTTGTTCATGGTTTTTCTTCCTTATCCAATTACTTTTTTCAATTGATAACTTTCTATTAAAAGCTCATCAATCTTTTTAATCAGCTCCTCGAACTCATTCGTTTTATCAAAACAATAATCGGCGCCTTTATTTATAAATATTTCAAATATCCTTACAAATGGAAGTGAAGAGAGAAGAATAACAACTATATCCGGATTAGTATCTCGTGCAGTTTTAATAAATAGAGAAAATATTCCGTCTAATTTATCCATATCAATAATCGCAATATCAAAAACGGTTTTGTTGAAGGCTTCCTTTGCGGATAACATATTTTCGACGAGAACAATGTTTAGGGTACGTGAAATCTGAAAAAGATTCCGTTGGATCATTGTTCTGACTTCCGGCGAGTTATCAAATAGTAATATGTTCATGGTCATTTTTATTTCTTATATTTTATTTAATTTCCGTGAACAATCTAACTTTAGATCTAAATAACGGGTATCGTGTAACTATTGATTCTGTTGTAGAAAAAAAGGAATTTTTATGTAGTAGCTTTACGACAGTATGACGATTATTGCTTCGAAGATAAATTTGTTAAGGTGGCGACCAATTCCTCTATATCATTGGTCTTATCAAAAAAATAATCGGCGCCAAGACGTTTAGTCGCTTTTTGGAATTCGCCCTTAGAATAATTTGTGAACATGATAGTGATTGGAGATTGGGGGCATTTTTTCATCTTTTCCAACACATCAATTCCACTACCGTTTTTTAGATTAATATCAAGGATCATTATATCTGGTTTTAACTCATGGCATTGCCTCAATGCACTTTCTGCATCAATTGCTTCACCGACTACCTCTATACCCTTTATGGGTTTAAGGAGTTTTTTAAAATCCCTTCTTAGAGTTGCCGAATCGTCTACTATTATAATTCTTTTCATTTATTATTGTGCATTTTCTTTATACTAAAGTAAAAAAGAAGAGAAAAAAGTAATGTAGCAATGGAAGGTAAATATTTGTAGTAATTTTACTACAGAGAGTAGTTACTCAGTCAAATTATTTTGAAATGCAAAGTGGATCAACTCGGCATTTGAGTGTAAATTAAGTTTTTCGAAGATTCTGCTGCGATAGGTATTAACTGTAGAAATGCTGATGGAAAGCTCGTCTGCAATAGCTGTTTGAGTTTTTCCTTTTGCCATCATTTTAAGAATCTGGAATTCACGGTCAGATAAAATTTCATGTAGTGGTTTTTGAGAAGTGCCGTCAAGATCATCAACGAGCAGTTCAGTTAATGATTGACTTACATATTTTCTACCGTCTGCAACCCGGCGAATTGCCGTAATTAATTCGTCCCCTGCGCGGTCTTTAGTAATATATCCTGAAGCGCCGGCTTTAAGTGTTCGTTTTGCAAATTGATCTTCCGGAAGCATAGTCATAATTAAAACTTTTACTTGAGGGACGAGGACTTTAATTTCTTTTAGAACATCAAGTCCGCTTTTACCGGGCATAGATAAATCAAGAATTAAAATATCACACTTACTTTTAACAATTTGATCTACAACCTCAAATGGATTTGAAGTTTCACCTACAAGCTTAATATCTATTTCTTGGGCAAGAAGTTTTTTTATACCTTCGCGGATCAAAGTATGATCATCAGCTATAAAGACGTTAATCATTGTAAAACCAAATAAATATTTTTAGAAATATACAATTCTTTTTATCAACTTTAAGTTAGCAAATAATTTTTCCAAAGAACTAATTGCTAATAACTAATTTAACCGTCGTTCCCTTACCAGTGATTCCAGATATCTCAATTTTTCCACCAACAAGATTAGCGCGCTCACGCATTCCAAGTAAACCGAAAGATTTTTCCACTTTTAATTTTTCTTTTGAAATACCGATTCCATTATCAATTATCTCAACAACTATTTCTGTTTCGGTTTTTTTAATATTTACAGTTACGTTCTTTGCTTTTGAATGCTTTGTAACATTTGTTAATGCTTCTTGAACTATTCTGAATATTGTTAATTCTACATTATGATCGAGCAATAGTTCTTCAAAATCACTTTTGAACTTACATTTTATTTTTGTCTCCTTTTCATATTCTTCAACATACCATTCAAGAGCTGGGATCAGTCCTAATTTATCTAAAAGTTCAGGCCTCAGCTCAGTTATCATTTTTCTAACACGAACCACTGCATGATCCACCATTTCCGACATGGACTTTATTTCTTTATCTAACTCTTCTCTTTGAAACTTCTTTTCTCTATTCCCTACTTGTCTTTTCATTAAGGATAAATTCATTTTGATTGAAGTAAGAATCTGCCCAATTTCATCGTGCATTTCTCTTGCCAAATTTGTTCTCTCTTCTTCGCGAATGTTTTGTAAGTGAACTGATAATGAGCGTAACTCATCGCGCGATTTATTGATTTCTTCTTCGGTTTTTTTGCGCTCGGTAATATCCTGCAGCACTCCAAGAGCACCAATTATTTTTCCCTGTTGATCTTTGATTTGTACAGAAGAATCATTTATCCACCGGATTTCGCCGTTCTTGGTACGAATTTTATAATCAGCAAGCCACTTTGAACGCTTACCCTCCCTGATTTGGTCTCCTGCTTCTTCTATAGTTAATCCGGCACATTCGCCAATCATAACAACTTCCTGCCGCAGTTCTTTCCATAGTGAAGGAAGAAATTCATGAGCTGGATAACCGGTGTACTTGAAAATGTCATCACCAATAAAATTATAATGGTTCTCATGATAATATCGAAGATAGGGAACTGCTTTAGCTTGTGTAAGAGCCTGCCGGTATTGTTCATGTGCCTCAGATAATGCTACTTCTGCCAGTTTGCGTTCGGTGATATCCTGAAAAGAACCGCGCACATGAATAACCTTTCCATTAGCAATTTGGGGATGCCCTATTGTTTGAACCCATTTATGAATGTTCTTTTCCGTTATTAGTTCAAGTTCAAGTTTATATGATCTGCCAAACTCAATCGCTTCTTTAATTGCATCAACAATCTTTGAGCGGGATTCATCCTTATAAAAACTTAATCCGCGTTCCATATTTGTCTCATCGTTCGGGTCAAGATCATGAATTCTTGCAGTTTCTTCAGTCCACGTTCCCTTACCGGTTGCGACATCGAATTCCCATCCGCCTATTTTTGCAACTTTACCCATTTCAGCTAACAAGGTTCGGTGGTAATGTAAAACTTCTTCTGTCTTTTTGCGTTCAGTAATATCTTCAACGCTTGACCAAATAAATTTTACACCCTTCCTTTCAATAATTAAACCGTGTAATCGAACAGGCACGAGATGCCCATCTTTATGTATGTATTCTTTTTCATTAGATTCGTATCTGCCGGTTTCTTCTAAACTTTTTAACTGCAATTCTTCTTGTGCGGCATATTTCTCCGGTGTGATATCCCAATAAGTTAGTTTCAATGTTTCATCAATAGTTCTGCCAATAATTTTTGCAAAAGCAGGGTTAACATCTATAAGCGAGCCATCCATTCTGCAAAGTGCCAAACCGATAGGAGAAGTATTGAATAACAGGCGGTTGTAATCTTCGCTTTTCTGCAGTTCTATTTTCTGAATTTCCTTTTCCTGAAAAACATGTTCATATTTTTGCCGGAAGCTTAGAGAATAAAATATATCCTTAAATGAACCAGCATTAACTACTTTTTTGTGTAAGTCCTTATCTAAATAAACAAGGTAAATTGTAAATAAAACCGAGTAAACTAATGCGGCAGAGTTTTTTGAGATCAATCCCGAAACTAAAATGCTTAGGAATTGATTTGTCCCACCGAATGCACCAAAAGAAAAAAGCAATGAATCAATGCTGAGTACCACTGCCATCGAAAAGAGGATACGTAAAAAAAGAACAGAAACATACCGCGATATAACTTCGTACAAAATAATCACAATGAAAGAATCAAAGAAAAGAACTAAAGTTCCAACTATTAGTACACGTGCATTTTGAGTAAATAATTCTTTTGGCAGACTATAAATATTTTTAACTCCGTCTCCTTCTAAATTCCAGCTAAATACAATTTGTAGAAAAGTTAAAACAAGGTTAGCAGCAAGAATGGCATAAATTACTTTGCGCGCTTCAATAGCATCTTCACGAATGTAAATTAGAAGTATTGCAAAAAGACTTCCGCTGAACATTACTGTTGATCCGGGCGAAACTAAAATACCAGGCGCAACTTCAATGTAAAGTGTACCGGCAAGAAACACCTGCAAATACTGAAAAACGCCCAATGCAGTAAATAGTAAACCTAATCCAAATACTGTGCGTAATCGGAACAGGAATAATAGAAGTGATGCAACTATTAAACATTGAAAAAGAAGTATGAATATTTGGCCGTATTGAATAGTTGGCATATCGTTCTATATCCTATTTTCATTTTATTCTTAAAAGATATACAAGGAAAAATAAAAAACCACTTTTTCCCTTTGTGTTAGTTAAGCTTTCTTTACTCGCGAATGCTATCCCGACGGGAACCGTTTCCACAATTTTGGTAAACATATTATGTTCATCGATGATATGACCGGTACTTTTCCTAATCAAATAATAAAGAAGCATGGAAGTAACAATTACGAAACCCCATCCTTTAATAATTGAAACTATTGTTTGGATAAAAAGAGAGAGTCCTAAACTACTGATGAGGCTATCTGAAAAGAAAATCCATAGAACGCTGACGATTAAGTAGATGAGTACAATTTTAGAGGTAGCTTTAGTTGAACTTTGCGATTGTGCGGTAAAAAATTTTTTCATTTAATCCTCCTCTCATTCGTCCAATAATTATCTCCTTCTGCCCCGGCAAGATCAGCTTTTTCTAAAGATTTATACATACCTGAGATAGGATAACCAAAATCATTGTTGGCGTCATAATTCTTCAAATCACCATCAACTAATAAAAGTATCAGGTTATTTTGGCTTGGAGCTACCCTCATAAAAACATAGCTGTTAAAACCTACTATGTTCCTGAATTGAAATCCCGGCAAATCAGATGCGCTGATTAATGTTATATTCATTATAGTATCTATGAGTTAGTTATCTAACCGGTTCTAAAGAGATTTATGGAAATAAAATAAATCTTTCGAGAAAACATTAGTTGACCAATGTCTTGAATAAAGATAAATAATTTTTCTGATATAATTGAGTTTATTTCTAATTTAGGATTCATGCGCATGGCACTAAAAATAATATAACTTCAGCAGTTTGGAAGTTACAACATTTCCAATTTCATCCTTTCTTTTTACCGATATTTTTAGTAAGATTTCATAGTAAAAAATTTCTGCTCTGTAAAACTGAATTTGAGGAATGATTATGAAGTTTATTCTTGGTTTACTTGTGCTCTTAACCTTTTCATTAAAAGCGCAGGAACTACAGGCAACGGTCACCGTTCAATATGAAAATCTCCCCGTTATTAACAAAGAAAGTCTTGTGAACTTTGCTCAGACGGTTCAAGATTATTTAAATAACAACCGGTTTACAGGCGCTACATGGAACAACCCCAAAATAAAATGTACTTTCACAATTTTTTTCTTAACTGCCGCGGATGAAATTTCTTACACGGCTCAAGTTTTTGTCGGCAGCCAGAGACCGGTTTACAATTCAACTAAAAATTCCCCGATGTTGACGATCCTCGATAACAATTGGAATTTCAGTTACGAAAAAAATCAAGCGCTCTATTTTAATCCGATGGTAAACAATTCAATAACAAGTTTTTTAGATTATTACGCTTACCTAATTTTAGGAATGGATAATGATTCGTGGGAACAAATGAGCGGCACTCCGGTTTTTACAAAAGCCCTTGACATTGTTCATCTCGCTTTGAGTAGTAAATACAGTAAAGGTTGGGATAAAAGTTCGGGAACTTATAACCGGCGCGATTTAGTCGAGGATATTCTAAATGAGCGGTTCAGACCTTTCCGTGAAGCTATTTCTGAATATCATTACGGGGTTGATCTTTTTGAAGTGAATAAAAACAACGGGCAGAAAAGGATAGTTTCTCTTATAAATGTTTTGCAGTCATTGAAATCAAAAATTGATCTGCGAAGTATTTTTATTAAAGTATTTTTTGATGCGAAATATCAAGAGATTATTGAGTACTTAAAAGATTACCATGATAAATCTATTTTCAAAACGTTAAAGGAGATTGACCCGCCGCACGCCGGAAAATACGACGAAATAATTTATCAGTGAAGCAATTCAACTGAGAGAATTTTATCTTGTTGTTCTGTCTGTAAAACGGTTTCTAATCCTTCCACCACATTTCCGAAGATAGTGTATCTGCCGTTAAGATGCGGGTGAAACGCCTGCATCACAAACCATTGTGAACTCTCGGTATCTTTTCCGCTGCTTGCCATCCCCACAATTCCCGTTTGAAATTGATATGGTGAAAATTCAGAAACGATGGGAATATCAGAACCTCCCCAACCGGTATTTTCCGGGTCACCGCCTTGGATAACAAAAGCGGGAACAACCCTATGAAACTTTAATCCGTTAAAAAAGTTTTTTTCTGCAAGCAGACAAAAGTTACCAACTGAAATAGGAGCCGCATCCGGCAGAAATTGAATTGTGAAATTTCCTTTTGTGGTTTTTACTATTGCTCCCTCATATTTGAATGCACGTTCCCAAAGTCTTGCAAAATATTTCATGTTATGTTGATTTGGAACTTTATTCCCAAGCTTAACCGAGGCAAACTTAGCAATTGAATGAATGTTGGAAGAAGCTAAAATTTTGCAGAATTTATTCGCGGAAATTTTACCGATTTTTTCTGTCACTTTATAATAACTCTCAAGACTACCGGCGAAATTCAGATCATTTTTATTCCGTTTTGTGTCGGCTAAAATGGTTTCAACAAGCTTCTTTTTATTCTTAGAGATAAAATCATCGGAAAGTTCATCGAGCAAAGTAGTTGAAAGGGAAATATCTTTTTCGGCGAGGACTTTAAAGGCAAAATCACTAAAAGATTTACTGCCGCCATAATTTTTTTGATGCTTTAACAACGAAGAAAGAATAAAAAGTTTGTTCTCTTTTTTCTCAAGTGCATATTTCCCGATGAGATAATTAAAAATATCATTCGGAAGGATTGCCAATTCACCGCAGCTTTGATAGACAAAGGCTTTATCTATGAATGGTTCGTATTCTTTTATAAAATAGGTATCGAGCGTCTGTAAATGTTTTATGAAAGCAATAAACAATTCACCGCGTGTCGCCTCAGAAAGATTTTTATTCTTCAGTTGATTTCTAATAAACTGCAAGGCATCTGCTTTGAATTTTTCGTTTAATTGTATTTCACGGAATGAGATTGCCATTTGTCTTGAAACATTTGAATTTTTATCCAGGAGTAATTGAAGAAGAAAATCAAAATTAGTTAGCACTGTAAAAGGGAAGTAAATACTGGTTCGAGCAATTTCAATACGGATTATTGGATTAGAGTTAGCGCTTAACTTATAAAGAAGTCCAAAATCATTCGGAAAGTATTTTGCTTTGCGGAAAATTCCTAGCGCGTATTGAATAACAAATTGCGAAGGGATTTCTTTTTTAATTTCAGTGCGGATAATTTTTTCGATCGAAGAGAGAATTAGAGAATCTGTTGTCCCCATTCGATAAAGAGTGAAAAGAGTTTCTTCACATCCTTCTTTCCCTGCCGCTAAAATTTCATTTAGAAAAGAAATGCTTTCCTTCTCGGAAATTTTGCGGAGAGAAAAATTGTAAATCGCTAATGCGAATCCGCAGTTACTTATAATTTTCTTTTGTTCATTTAAGTAAAGAAATTTTTGTAAATCGTTATTGTTGCCGGTCTTTCCAATTGTTTCAAGAACTAGCTTTTGGATTTCCTTAACTTGATGTTTTTCAAACATCTGCCAAAGATATTGAGTTGAACTTCGCTGTTCCCCAAGCTGACCAAGTGTAAAACAAATGATTCCATAATACTTTTGAAAATCTAAAGAACAGATTTGGGGAATGAATGAAGAATCCTCTGAATGACTTATCGAGAGAAGTGCAGTTTGTATTTTTCTCTCATCATTTGAATTGAGATAGGATGAAATAATTTTATTATCGAACTCTCTTGTGAAAGTTGTTTTTACTAACGCTTCATCGCTTTTGTTGTATTGACAAAATGATGGAGCTGTGTAAAAAAGAAAAAGGGAAAAGAGGAAGAATCTAAATTGCAATCTCATAGATTCTATATTTTTTATAAACCTCGCCTTGCATTACTTCTGCGCCCCGGTTCATCATTTCGTTATCTTCAAGAATCCAGCTTGCTTCGCCTAAATCAATTCCGATAGTATGCGCGCGATTAAGACATTCCATGTAAAACACTGCGTCAAGTCCCCGTTTTTGATATTCGGGAATAATGCCAAGCGTAATAACTCTTGCCCATTTAATTTCTTTTTTCTTCGTTTTCAATTTTAAAAAGTTGAAAGGGAAAAGATGCCCGTTCATTTCTTTGAATATCTGATTATAATCAAGCATGCAAAGGGCGAAACCTACAACCTCTCCTTTAATTTCACCAAACAAAACTAAAGAAGGTTCAACTAATGGTTTTAAATCTTTAGCCATCGCGTCAATTTCATCTTCGGTCATGGGAACAAAACCCCAGTTTGGCGCCCAGGCTTTGTTATAAACTAATTTTATTTTCTCTAATTCAGAATTAAAATTTTTCATATCAAGAGAAGTAATTTTTATACCGGATCTTTTTCTGGCGATCTCAGCGACGCGTTTAAGTTTTTCAGAGGAGTTAACTTTTTTGTTTTCAAGTTGATATGCAAGGAGATCTTTTGCTTTGTAGAATCCGTAGTTATCGCAAAGGTCTAAATAATATTTTGGATTATGCGTCATTAATAATCGTGGTGAGTCGTTAAAGCCTTCGAGCAGCATTCCCCATTCATCGTTGGAAGAGGGATTTGCCGGACCGCGCATGTGGGTTAATCCTCGCTTGGCAAGCCAGTCTTTTGCCGTATCGAACAAAGCATTCGCAACCGCTTGATCATTAATAGATTCGAAGAACCCGAAAAATCCGATATTTTCATTGTGGTATTTATTATGCAGATCATTTTTGATTGCAGCAATTCGTCCGACAATTTTACCATCTCTTTTAGCGAGAAAGTAATCAGCTTCCGCGTGTTTGAAGAATGGATTCTTCTCTTTATTTAAGAGTTTTTTTCTATCCATGATCAGAGGTGGAACCCAGTATGGATCATTTTTATAAAACTGCCATTGACATTTGATAAACTCCATCAACTCTGATTTTGTTCGTACCATGGAAATTTCTACGGAAGCGCTCATAGTAACACCTTTCAAAATTTATTCTGAATTATCTTGGGTAGTAGTCATTGTAAAACAAAATGACGATTGACTGATGACTAATAACCAATTAGATCAATCCGAATTCTTTACCGACTTTCTTAAAGGTTTCGATGATAAAGTCCAGATGTTCATCTTCATGAGTTGACATATAACTTGTTCGCATCATTTGTCTGCCTTGCGGAACACCGGGAGAAATAAAAACATTTACGAAAACACCGGCTTCAAAAAGAGCTTTCCACATTACAAAAGCTACTTCATCAGAGCCGACGATAACCGGTACAATAGCGGTTCTTCCCGGTTCAACTTTGAAACCGGCTTCTGTTAATGCAGTCCTGACTTTTGCTGCATTACGAACAACTTTTGTAACTCTTTCAGGTTCTTTTTCCAAAATAGCAAGAGCGGCTAATGCAGAAGCGGCTGATGCCGGAGTAGGTGAAGCTGAAAAAATTAAGGCTGCGGCATTATGTTTTAAATAATTGATAACTCTTTCTGTGCCTGCTACAAAACCGCCGAGCGATGCAAAAGTTTTACTGAAGGTTCCCATAGTTAGATCAATTTCTTTTCCAAGATTAAATTCGCTTGCACTCCCTCTTCCGCCAACACCGATAACGCCGGTAGCATGTGCATCATCAATTAAAATTCTTGCGCCATATTTTTTTGCAATTTTATTTAATTCGGGCAGATCAACAATTTCACCGCCGGTGGAAAAAACGCCGTCGCTTACAACAAGCTTTCCGGCAGATTCCGGCAGTTTTGAGATCACTCTCTCTAAATCAGTCATATCGTTGTGTTTATACCGAACAACTTCTGCAGTTATCCCTTTTGCCATTAAATTTCCAGCGACAATACAAGCATGGTTATCTCTATCAGAAACAACATATTCGCCGCGGTTTACTAATGTAGGAATAATTCCCTGAGCAGTCTGGTAACCAGTAGAAAATAATAATACTGCTTCAACTTCTAAGAATTTTGCCAATCTGTCTTCTAATTCTATATGAAGATCAAGTGTTCCGGTTAAATAACGGGAACCCGAACAGCCTGTTCCATATTTTTCAATAGCTTTTATTGCGGCTTCTTTTACAGCAGGATGTGCGGTTAGTCCCAAATAATTATTTGAGCCTGCCATAACAATTTTTCTTCCTTCAATCTTTACAACGGGTCCTTCATTTGCTTCGATAGGTCTGAAGTATGGATATAAGCCAAGCTTTTTAACTTCGTCGGCACGCGTAAACTCAAAGCATTTATTAAATAGATCCAAAAGATCCTCCGTATCCGGTTATTATTAAATAATTTATTTATACGAACTTATTTTTGTAATTTTTCATTTAAAATCTATAATTAAATAGTTTCAAAATCAAATTACGGAAAAAAAATGAAGGAAATTGCAGTTGTTACAGGCGGCAATGGTTTTGTGGGAAGCCATTTAGTAGATTATTTACTCGATCAGAATTTTGCAGTACGATGTATTATCCGTAAAAGCAGCGATCTGAAATGGTTAAAAGATAAAGATGTGGAAATTATTAATTCGGGATTATTTGATAAAGAAGGCTTGCGCAAAGCTTTTAACGGCGCTTCCTATCTCTATCACGTTGCGGGAGTTGTTAAATCAAAAAGACGGGAAGGTTATTTTAAGGGGAATGTGGAAACAACAAGAACTTTGTTAGAAACCGCGATTGAGTTTAAAAGTTCATTGAAAAAAATTCTGATTGTGAGTAGTCAAACTGCAGGCGGTCCTTCGTTTGACGGAGAACCGGTTAATGAGGCGATGGAACCACACCCAATAACTACTTACGGAAGAAGTAAATTAGAAAAAGAAAAGGTCGCAAGCCAGTTTTTTAATGAGTTGCCAATCACTATCTGCCGTGCACCGGCTGTTTATGGTGAACGCGATACCGAAATTTTAATTTTCTTTAAAACTTATCATATTGGAATTTTTACAACAATCGGTTTAGACATTAAGCGTATCAATTTAATTCACGTTAAGGACTTAGTTCGCGGACTTTATCTCGCCGCTCTTTCCGAAAGAACAAAAGGAGAGATATATTTTATCGGTTCTGAAAAATTTTATACTTGGGAAGAAATTGGCAAGGTAACGGAGAAATCATTAAACCGTCATGCGTTGCATATTATTGTTCCTCACTTTTTAGTTTATGGTATTGCGGCGGTTGCACATTTCTTTTCTCATTTTTCAAGTAAAGCGGCAACGTTGAATTTGGAAAAAGCGCGCGACATCACTCAAAAAGATTGGATCTGTTCTTCGCAAAAAGCTTTTGATCATTTCGGATATAAGCAGGAAATATCTCTTGAAGAAGGAATTAAAAGAACGGTTGCCTGGTACAAGGAAATGAAGTGGATTTGACTAGCGGCGGAATGTTGAAAGTTTAAAGTAATAAGGGAAGAAGGCGGAATTCAGAAGTAAGAATTCAGAATGAAAAAGTTGATACTCCCCGCCGTTGCATTACGGTAAACAGGGCAATCACTACAGCAATTTGTGGGTGCCTTTAGACCCGGGGCATGTTTCATCCCTGACAACCATTGTCCGTATAGATAAATTTTGTTCACAGATCGCTGTATAAATTAATTCTGCAATTCTTTTGTGACCTCTTTCATTAACCATAATTTGATCATCAAAAAAAAGTGATTCACCGTTTTGATCGCTTCTCCCAAGACAATTTAGATAGATCATTCCCTTGCCACTGATAAATGAATTTATAAAGAGATGCAATTTGCGGGAAAAATAATCTTCATAAAAAGTATGTGGTCTTGAAACCGGACCCGTAATTATGAGTTCGATATTGCTATTCTTACATAACGTAATGATCTGTTGTAATAAATCTAAATAAATAGCAAATGCGGAGGTCATATTTCCAACAATTTTTCCCAAAAAGTAATTCATTTCTCTTAAAATGTAACGCACCAAACTTTGTGAATTTAATGATCCTCCGGAACTCTCTTTATCCTTTAACTCCTTGCCTGTCGGATGGTTCTTTTTGTATTTGAAGTTTATAGAAGAGGCAGTAATACACGTAGTTCTTGTCTTATTTTTGTCATGATATTTATAATAGAGTTTAGCCAAACCCAAAAGCGGTTCAACCCTCAAGTGGAATAATATCCAATCCGGTTTGTCTAGATCAATTGCTTCAACTATAGCTTCATAGCATTGAGGAATAAGATCGTAACGGATTATTTTAATTTCCAGATTTACTCCAATATATTCGTTAAGTTTCTTTTTTAATATCTGGTGATAAAGGTCCTCTGGGGTAATATTCTCCTGAACGGGGAAACAACCGCCAACAATTAAAACTTTGATTTTATTCTCCATTTGAAAAGTTCAATTCTCTTAAATATTCTTTTGCCGCCAAATACTCTTGAGGAGAGATGACGATCCTCTTTTTACGGTTGAGCGAGAAACTTAGAGTCCCCATCCTATTCTCTTCAAAATCAGAAATGAGAGTATTTGCGAAAGTTTTTATCTGTTTGTTCTCTACAAAATATTTTTTTTAAGTGCAAACGGGATTGAATTATTTTTGTAGAGCGAGCATAGCATTGTCTGGCGTAAAGTTAAAGTAATTTGTCCAACACTACCCGTAACAATTGAGTTCAATTGTTTTAGATTCCATAAAAAGCCCTCATCATCATCCAGAAATAGATACGGTGAGTTTATAAAGAGTATATTATTGGCTTCTGTAACTTTGTTAATAGCTTCAATCCATTCCCAATATTTTTCTGAACGTTGGTGCAAGAAAGGGAAATGGTGATGCGCATAATTAAAATCACAATGGCCAAAAGCTAATTTTTTTGTAAAATCTTTTGCTACGGTCACAATCTCGTTGAGATTTACGTATGCGTTTTTACTTTCGATGATCGGAATAATATCTTCGAATTCAATTTCTCTCTCCTTGAAAAGATTAAAACAATGTAGAATCTCTTTTCCGTTTTCAACTTTTGGTAAAAAAATTGAGGTTAACCTTACTTGTGTTTTAAGTTTTCCTAAGGCTTCAAGGTCTTTATAAAACTCATTTGAATTAAAAATGTTCACCCTAATCCCGATACGTCTGTTTTTAAAAGAGTCGCTCAATACTGCTATCGTATCTACAACTGCTTTCCTCTGCAATTGTTTTTCATCGGCATTAATCGAATCGCCGGGTATCTCTTTTAGGATATCTTCGAGATCAAAACAAAGAACCGTATTTACGTCGTTAATTTTTTTTGCATACCCTTTTATTTGCAATCCCGATGGTCTTGCGAAAATGTATGTTTCGATTTTCTGGTTCCTGTTTATGATGCTGCTTACTTTAAAACTATCATCTTTTTAGATTGCACAAAACTCTATGGTTTTAACTTTCAATTTAGGACAAGAAACATTAACGATATTAATAGTACTGCATTCGAATTGTTCTTTTTACTCATAACAATTACAGGGTGTTTAGTTAATTCTTAATTGAATCTCATGCAATTACTGGTCATAATTTCGACTTGTCAAATCGTATGTTACACAAAATCCGTTAATTTTCATTTTAATCCTTTATGCAACGAATACTCAAACCGTACACCTTGAACCCAAGGCCAATGCTGATAATGCTACCACTGTCCCACATGTACATGTTGTAGGCGTACGTTCCAGGGTCCTTTGTAGAACTCCAAAAGAGAGTGACGTTTCCTAAATTGAAGAAGTTACCACTATAGGAGCGGTAGCCCGCTAACAAGGCAGAGAAACCGCTCGAGTTTGTGCCAGCTCCTCCATATTGCGAATCTCCTTGCCCAACTGCTTTTAGTGAGTTGCTATTATTATACACCGCTGCCGCTAATGTATCAAATTCTGCCGTCGTTGATATGTGCCATCCAGTTGGACAGATGCCTTTTGTACCGTTTGCGGTGTCATAAGCCATTGCTTCACTCCATTGATATAATCCACCGTACTTAGTACAATTTGCTGTGTCATTACCATAACAGTATTTTTCAATTACTCCGTTATTGCTTGGGTTTTGCATACTATCAATCATCACACCGACATCCAAGTTTTCTTTAAGCCAAGTTTGATTACCAATTTTTACTGTGTGGTACACTTTCCCAGAGTACGTAACTGTTTGCGAAGTGTCTATTGGAGATAGAGGATTGCTTGCATCTTTCTTGCATGATGTAAACACAAGAAGTGAAACAAGAATAAAATAAATTACATTTTTCATAGGCTCTTTAATTTTTGTACGAAATACTTTAACAAATAAACAACTGCTCAGTTCCAACTATCTCACCAGTCAAAACATCTATGAAATAATACCAACTTGGAAATTGGCTTGATGATTCATAAATAGGAACCTTCCAAACTGCCCGAAACTCTATCACATCATTTTTACTTAAAGGGTAAATACTTAATGACAAACTATCAATATTAATGGATTCTTCGGTCATCGTAAATTTGGTTGGTCCCCAGCAATAATATGAGATTTCTTTTCCGACTAATTCTCTTTTTGCTCTTTCTTTACTGATCAAATCAACTTTAGGAATAAAAATGTCTTTGTAATGATGCCAGTCCATAGAGATTTTTACATCGTTGATAAGCAAAAGAATGTTGGTTCGCCACACTTCAAGATTATTATACGACTGATTATCAAAATCGACAGTCCAATCTGAATTATTCGTTGGGAAAGGGTTGTAATTTGTTGCCTCGTGAACGGTCAACAACGAAGTATCAGCAACATTTGTAAAATCTTTAAAATGTAATAATGCATTTTTTGCGACCGAAATAGCTTGATCGGCTGTAGTTATGCTCGACCGCCCTCTACTCAACATTCCTAGATGCCCTATAAGACCAAACGAATCAAGTGTTGCAATATATTTTGTTCCGAGCATTTGGGTCAATTCGTTCTGTCTAATTGTCATTTCGGTTTCATCCAATTTTCTCAAGATGGTTGGATAAGATAAATTTGCATTGCTTGCAACAACGGTCAAATTAAAACTAGCGGAGTCTCTGTTCTCTTTGTCTTGAACAACCAAAGATATTTCTGTCACGCCATATTTTCCAAGACTCGGTAATACGGTTAGAGTAATTTCATCTTTAGTTTTGGTCAGTACAATGGAATTTGTGTCTACCAATTCCCAATTAGATGAAGCGGCAAATATTTCAATACTATCAAGAGGTGACTTTACATGACTCATTAAAATCTTGTACGGACCAAATTGCGAGTTCATGGAAATCGTTTGGTCTTTCAGACTGCCTATTTTAATAGTGTTTTCATCTTTTAAGCAACGAATACTGAAACCGTATGACTTATTTACATCGTTGAAGGAGGTGGCATTGATATCGCTAGACAAGGCCATAAAGAAGGCAGCTGTTGTACTATACTTAGTAGAACTCCAAAATCTAGTGGAGGTTGCCAAAAATTCGAAAAAACCATATGAAGAGCGGTGGCCAGAGAGCAATGCCGAGAAGCCACTGGTGTTGGTGCCAATTCCGCTCCCCGTTCCCTCTCCTACTTCTTTTAATGCGTTGCCATCATTGTTCACAGATGCCTTTAACGTTTCACCCTCTGATTTTGTGGGGATACGCCAACCGCTTGGACATATCCCTTGAACTTTTTCTGTCCCATTATACGTCAATGCTTCATCCCATTGGTACAAGCCTCCATATTTACTACAGTTTGCAGTATCATTCCTAAAACAATATTTCTCAATTATGCCATTATTTCTCATAGAATCGGCCGAATTATAACTATTTATCATAGTTCCGACATTAAGATTTTCTTTTAACCAGCATTGAGCACCTATCTGCACAGTATTATATGTTTTGTCCTCATATGTTACCGTTGGCAGACCAAGACAAAATCTTTCAATAGTAAAATTCCCTAAATTTAATGAACTACTCACGATGCTTGGCAAATTCTTAAAAGTTTTTCTTCCCGTGATAGTGCTGGTAGCTACAAGACTATCAAGATTTGTCTCCAATGTTAAACTATTTGTAATTGTGGATTTGTTAAGTTGAATATTTGGGAGGTTTATTGAAGAAGGCAGATGCTGACTGCCATAGATGAGCATCAATTTCTTTGTAACTGTATATTTTCCATCTAGTGTTACTCTAGCAAAGTAAACACCATTCGGTAATCCGTTCAGTTCTAAATCGACAAAATTTGTTCCCGCGCTATAATATCTTTCAAGCTCTGCTAGAACAGATTGTCCAAGAAAATTATACAAACTAATTCTAACACTTCCACTGTTGGGTAATGTTATTCCAATCCTCGTTTTAGGATTGAATGGGTTTGGATAATTATCTGAGACCGAATACCCGGTTGGGAGCAGTTCATCTTTTTGCACATAAGTAATATCATTAAAAATAAATGATCCATCTGAAGAAGAAGTTGCGTTATATACTTTTGGATTAATATAAAGTTCTAACTGTATGCCCGCTAAACCACTACCGTTTTGGTCAACTAATTTACCAGTAACGGTTTGTGAGGTTAATTGCAATGTGCAAATACACACCACCGTTAACATTATCCGTATCTTTTTTTTTATTCGCATAAAACACCTTGTCTGAATTTTTATTTCATCAACAACATTTTTTTAGTTGCTCTAAACTTTCCCTTTCCATCTAACAACACTTGGATGAACAAATCCTATGCTTTCTCACTACTGCAAAACTGTTAATAACCCCTTGTATATCTTAAAATAAACCGTATCATTTTTTGGTATATAAAACGACTTGTAATTTCTACCGACTTTCCCTGAACTGGTGAATTGAAACTTGCAATTATCTGTCTCTGTTGGATTAATTATCATTCCTCTTAACATGTCATATCGACCTCCAAATTCAGTTAACGACCAATAGTGATTTGTAATAAGTGTATCTGTGCTATAATCTGCCCACTCTGCATCCCATCCCAATTTAATTTTTACCGAATCAGGCTGTGCCGACATTTTATAATTGTAATTTACTTTTTCTTCTGATGCCCACTGCATACTAAAATCATTAAAGGGAGCATAATATCTTATTGAATCTCTTAACACATATTTATTATCATTTTCTAATTCACTACTATAAAAAGCAATTTTAATGTAACCAGAATCATTGTAACTTTTGAAAAACCAAGGCTGGCTGTTTGAAAATGCATCTTTGTATTTATACGACCATGGAAATTCTTTGATATTTATTTTTATTACATCAGCACTAAAAATGTCATAGTTTGATACCGTCAATGAATCCATATCCGAATCAACGACTATTATAAAATTAACAATCCCTCCAGCATCATGTTCTTCCCCATAATTGCATTTAAGTGAAATAATTGATAAGATAAAAACACTTAGCACTAGAAGTATTTTAATAGTTAAGGATGTTTTTTTTGTTTTCATAACTCCTAGGATTGATTCGCTTATACCGTTTCTGTTTGTTTTAATTCTATTTTAGAACTATCATTTTTTTAGTTGCTCTAAAATTCTGTTTCCCATCCACCGACACTGCATTAATGCTGTACAAATAAACTCCCGAAGAAAGTCTTCTGCGCTAAAATTTATTGTATAAGTACCAGCTTCTTTTTATCTTTAAGGTAGCGAACACTAAAGCCGTAAGCCTTACTGTTATGTGACAAAGTGACATTGCTGTCGTGGTAGGGCAGAACCAAATCGTATGCGCTCACTGTATCGTACTCCGTAGAACTCCAAAAGTAAGGGACGTAACCCAAATCGTAAAAGTAACCAACGCTGTCGCGGTAGCCCGCGAGCAATGCAGAGAAGCCGCTTGTGTTTTTGCCGCTTCCATATCCCATCGCTTTTAATGCATCACCATCATTATTTACTGCTTTTGTTAATTCTTCAATCGTCGGTATATGCCATCCTTCCGGGGCTAATCCTCTCGGGTCATTTACTGCATACCAATTATATAACTTTCCATATTCCTTACCATTCTCCGGCTCATTATCATAATAACACCAAGCGCCGGTTTTTAACTTTGCCCATTTTTTCGGGTCTGTTACTTCAGGAATCGAATCCCCATTTCTGTAATAGGCAATATTTAGGTTTTCAGTCATCCATTCGCTGTCTATAGTTTTATTATCATAAATAATCAAAAAAGACGCCGATGCTACTGCTATCCAAAAAACTAAATAAAGAATAACTACGATTTTCTTCTTCCTTCCTTTAATGCTTTTCGCTTTCCCTTTGTTTGGCTCTTTTATCGAGGGCTCTTGTTCAGTTGGTCTTGTTATTTCTTTTTCTCTTTTCAGTTGCCTTACTGTTAAAATTTTTTCTTGAGCTTTCTTTTCAGAATCTTCTCTTTCTTTACGGAGTCGTTTCTCTTTTTCAAGCTCTTCTTGAACTTGCTTCTCAAAAGTCTCTTTTCCGGTTTTTAATAATGAGATAAAAGAATCGGCAGTTTTTATCCTTTCGGATTTTTCCTTTGCTGTAGCTTTATGAATTATGTTTACAAGCCATTCGGGTATGTGAGGATAAAATTCTCGAGGATCGTCTAGTTTTTCGCTAACAATTTTGTTCATCAGCGTAAAATCGCTCATCTTTTCATACTTATCGAATGGCAATCTTCCGGCAAGCATTTCATAAAGGATAATTCCCAAACTGTAAATATCGGATTGCTTATCAACATTTTCACCCCGAAGTTGCTCGAGTGATTTATAAAAAAGTGTCCCCCTCTTTGTGCCGGTTTTTGGTGTTTGGGTTTGACTCTTTTTACCGGTAATACCGGAATCGGTTATTTTTATTTTGTTTTCCGGAGTAAGGATAATGTTAATTGGATTAAGATCGGGGTGAACAACCCCTTGCCGATGAGCGTAACTGATCTCTTCAAGAATTTGGGTAAAGAGAGGGAGCACTTTTTCGTAGGGAATGGGACCTACCTCTTTTCCGATAATATTATTGAGCGTTTGCCCTTCAATAAATTCCATTTGTTTTTCGTTCTTGATTTACAATAATAGAATAACATGAAAGAGGGTAGAATCTCTTTAGAAGTTTTTTTATACCAATTATTAAACATCCATCCAAGTGACTTTTCCCTAAGTTATTTTCCTTGTCTAATTTATAGTATTAACCTAAAACTAATTTACTCTAAAATCAAGATAATTTAAAAATATATTCTATGTCAACTTTCACTTCTGCCTTCCCAACTTCTGGTTTTCTGTTCAACTTTACATTCGTGCTGCTCACAAAATCTCTTTGTGCTTATCATTAGAAAGGAATAAAGGCGAAGGGGGCTGATGGAATAGAACTTCTCGAAACATTATTTCGTTAAGATCATCTTTTTCGTCCTGCCAAAGTTCAGCTTTCCGTCTTTTGAAATTGTTGAGTGATTTTTTAGGATGAACAATAACTCATTCTTAATTATTGTCGTTCTATTTGTTTAGATAATTGAAACTGAGCAGTCTTAACGGCTTCCTATGTTTGGCGATTATTATTTCCATCGCAGGCAATCACGCTGATGCGTGACGAGCGTTCAGTTACCTTTGAAGTGTGTGCCAAATTGGAATTCAATTATCACGGAGGATTATTATATTGCACTCAAAATAGTGAGAGATTTTAGAACAAAGGAGATTTGTTATGATAGATTTCAAAAATGCTACGTTCCTTAAGTTGAAACCAATTAAGATTGAAGAGATCATCGACATTATGCACAAAATGTTTCTTGATGATGAAAATGTTTTTGCTGCTTTTAAAACGGTAAGAGATCAGCTCGTCTTTACCGACAAACGAATAATAGCGGCAAATGTGCAAGGAATAACCGGGAAGAAAATTGACTTTACTTCAATCCCATACAGCCGAATCCAAACTTTTTCAGTTGAAACTGCCGGCTTAATTGATTTGGATTGTGAACTTGAAATTTTCGTAAGCTCAATTGGTCCAATACACTTTGACATTACCGGTGGATTTGATATTGTGGCTTTTAGCAAGTTGATCGGCAAATACATTTTGTAGAATTAGGAATTCCGCCAGAGGCGGACACGGTGAGAATTAGGAATTAGGAGATTTGAGTTGAATTGTACAGTAAAGAGCAAAGTTCTTAATTTGAATACCGAACAGAGAATATTGAATTATGAAGTTTATTTACTCTATAAATTTTCAATCCTAATTCGTAATTCCTAATTCCTAATTATTTTTCGCTCCTTCTTTTATCCAGGTTATGATTCCCTCAATTTGATTTTGCGTTAAAGCGGGATAGCCAAACGGAGGCATACTGTTTGAACCTAATTGCCCTTCAATCGCCCAGACTAACCGCGAAGTTGCAGGCTCATAATCGTTAATAATTCCCGGAATATGTGCATTCGTCCAACTTGTTAAACTTAAACTTCCTGCACGAGTTTCATCATCATGACAACCTGAACTCGTACACTTCACTGTAAAAATAGGCTGAATATGTTTACCGAATAAAACATTTGAAGCCGGAATTATGGTATCGTCAACTTGCTGATTTGTTACCGTATCTTTACACCCACCGATAAAAGCAAAAAGAATTATCGAAAATATGGATATTATATTGAGAATATTTTTCATGTAATTAAGATTTCGTTTTTCCGGGATTAGTTAAACCTAAAAATTTTCACTTCTAATTTCAGTATAAATCTTTTAGAGAACAATGGCAAAAAGACAAATCTGTTTTATCAACTCATTTTTTTTCTTCTCATTCTACTTTTAACTTGCCACTAAAGCGATGGTAGTAGTTTAACGATTAATTCTTTATTTTTGTATAAAACATTTCAATAAAAGCGAATCGGTCATGAAAAAAATAATTCTACTGCTGTCACTTCTCGTCTTTAGTCTCTCAACTTTTGCTCAAACATTTGTACCCAAACGTGAATTTAGAGGCGCCTGGATAGCCACCGTAACAAATATCGACTGGCCCACAAGAGGAGCTTCATCAGAATCCCAAAAGCAAGCTTTGATCAATATTTTAGATGGACTTAAAACTGTAAATGTGAATGCAGTTATGTTTCAAATAAGACCGGAATGTGACGCTCTTTATAATTCATCAATCGAACCTTGGTCTTATTGGTTAACCGGAAATCAAGGAAGTGCGCCGAGTCCATATTATGACCCGCTGCAATTTGCAATTGACGAAACACACAAACGGGGAATGGAATTGCACGCCTGGTTCAATCCTTACCGTGCTGAAAAAAGTGTTGGAAATTATACAATCTCAGGTAATCACGTTTCGAAAAAGCATCCTGAGTGGATAATCACCAAAGGGACTAATCCACCTATAAAAATACTTAATCCTGGTATTCCTCAAGTGAGAGAATATGTGCTTTCTGTTATCATGGATGTTGTGAAACGATATGATGTGGACGGTATTCATTTTGACGATTATTTTTACCTTGATGGTATGCTAACAACTGATGATGCAGCAACCTATGCTGCATACAATTCAGGTCTTGGTCTTGCGGACTGGCGCAGAAATAATGTAAATACACTTGTAAAAATGATAAGTGATAGCATCACTGCAGTTAAATCTTTTGTTAAATGGGGAATAAGTCCTCGTGGAATTTGGCGTCCAAATTATCCATCAGGAATTTCGGGGAATGATAATTATGAGTCTATTTATTGCGATGCTATGGCGTGGCTGCATGCTAAATCTATTGATTATATTAATCCGCAACTTTATTGGGCATTTGGCGGCGGACAAGATTACGGCAAATTAATGCCCTGGTGGGCAGACTCAGCCGGCGCTAACGGAAGACACATGTACGTTGGTCATGCAGTTTATCGTATCAACAATCCCTTTAACGCTAACGAACTTCCAAGACAGATCCGCCTAAACCGGACAGATAATTTTTGCCAGGGAAGTGTTTTATATAATACTAGTTCAACTTTAGAGAATCGGTTAGGATTTACAGATTCTTTGAGAAACACGTTGTACAAATATCCTTCATTAACTCCGATTATGAATTGGAAAGTGAATAATCCGCCGATGGCTCCAAATAATTTGCGCTTAGAAAGAGATGCAGCAACTTCCGTAAACAAACTTGTTTGGGAGAAAGGGACACTTGATATGGATGGTGATTCTTCTTTCTTTTATGTTTTGTATAAGTTTTCTTCGGCAAATCCTTTGCAATCTGAATTAGATGATAACCAAAATATTATAGATATCACCTCGCTAAAACAGATCGCTCCGAAAAATCTTGTTTCTACACAGGGAGATCTTTTTTTCGGAGTAACTGCATTAGATAGAACCGGGAATGAAAGCGGTCTTTCTAATTTGGTTCAACTTTTACCACCGCCTGTTCCGGTGTTGGCTAATCCTTTAAATGATGGAACTAATCAAAGAGATACGATAAAGTTGGTATGGAATTATGCAAAAGATGCTTTTCAATATCAATTACAGGTAGCTGATAACGAAGCTTTTACAGGAACCTTGTTTGCCAACAGCGTTTTAACGGATACTTCTTTTAAATTGACAGGGATGGTGGGATTAAAAAAATATTATTGGCGTGCAAAAGCTTCAAATCCAGCCGGAGAAAGCAGTTATTCTTCAACGTTCAATTTCACTACCGGTTTCCCGGCTGCAATAACCTTGCTTGAACCGGTTCACGCAAGCATAGGTGTCTCACTTAGTCCAACATTCAAATGGGCTAAATCAAACGTTGCGACTTCATACAGGTTCCAATTTGCATCAAGCATAACTATTACACCGCAAACGACTTTGCTTGATACGGTTTTAGTTGATACAACTCTTTCGCTCTCAAAGTTAGTATTGAATAAAAATTATTTCTGGCGCGTTGCTGCTATGAATCAATATGGAACAAGTCTGTGGTCTTCTACCTTTGGATTCAAAACGCAACCTACAGTTAAAGTTGAAGACGAACATATTTTACCGGATTTTTATGAACTTTCACAAAATTATCCTAACCCATTCAATCCTTCAACAACTATCGGGTTTGCAATTCCTTTGCCGGAATATGTGGAAGTAAGAATTTATGATATGCTGGGAGGCGAAGTTATAACATTAGTAAGTGAAGATATATCTCCCGGAAAATATTCTGTTGAATGGAACGGGATTGATTCACTTAATAATCATGTTCCAAGCGGAGTTTATTTTTATACTATCCGCGCCGGAAAATATCATGATACGAAGAAGATGATCTTTTTGAGATAATTAGGAATTAGAAATTAGGAATTACGAATTAGAAGTAAAGTAGTTAGCTGCATCCACCGATGCGGATAAACAAAAGAACAATAAATTATTAAATAATTAATAGGGCAGTGTTGGAGTTTAACAACTTGTAATTTGTTGCATTGATGGAGATTTTTTTAGGATGAAACATAAAATTATAATTTTGAGTATTGTCTTACTCGGATTAACTCTACAAAAATGTAGCAATAATCCGGCGGATAGTAAAATTGTACCAAATGCCTCGCTAAAGATGAATCTTATAATTGGCAATATGTGGACGTATGACATGTACGTTTATGATCTCACAAATAATTCAACTAAACAATTGAGTTTTGCTGTAAGGGTATTGAGTGATACAATAATCGATGGTGAACGATATTCTATTATTCACTCGGAGATATCCGAACCATTAACGACGTTCCGGACTCTGGCAATTGAAAAGAGTGAAGGCTATTTCGAAAGAATAAAATATCAAAGAACAGCAAAGTACGAGAGTCGAGATACTTCGGTACTTTTATATAAATATCATGTAACCCTTAATACCCAATACGAAGTAAATCCAGGATATTCTTCTGCCTTTAATAAAGTTATAGCCGATACCATGCAAGTGACTTCATTGAATAGTCAAATAAATGTACCGGCGGGTGAATTTATTTGTAATAAGTATGTTTCTAAAGACAATTATTACGAAAAAGATAGTCTTAACAATATTCATGTTTTTCAGAATACATTTTTAGTCACTTACATTAGCGAAATAGGAATTGTTAGACAAGAATACTATTTATACAATCAAGGGGATCCAATTATGGTAGTGGCTACTAACAAAGGTGGGTAAACTGTTTTTTAGTGTGGCAATTGTGTAATTATAAAGTTTGTTTTCAATCCGCCGCGGCGGAAAGTTGTTCTTAAAAGTGTGTTTGTAATACAATACTGATTTCCGCCAAAGTCGGGCAGGCAAGAGAAAAATAAATTCCACTGACATTCCGCAAATACGGGTGCTTAGATAAAATGTTATTTGTTTCTATTGTACAATGGTGTTCCCTTTTAACTCGAGAGATTTCTAATGATATAGGAATGAATTTGCGGAGGTGTAATTAGATACTATGATTTATAAATCCTCTACGAGGATTAAATATTTCGAGAGAGTTATTGTTTACAATAATATGACCTCTACGAGGTCAAAAATTACAGTACGGAATTATAATGATAGAAGATGGAACACAACAACAAAAACGAATTGAACATGTGTTAAAACATCGTAGATGTTTAATTATGGTAATAACGTGTAATCTTAAAGAATTGATCCTCGTAGAGGATCAATAAAATGGAGCTTAATATGAAACCAGGCGCATTTACACAACTCTATACTCATTTGGTATTTGCGGTAAAGTATCGGGAGCGATTATTAAGGAAGGAGATCAGAGGAGAAGTATTCAGCTATATCAGCGGGATAATAACAAACAGAAAACATAAATCCCTTATAATAAACGGAATGCCAGATCATATTCATATATTATTAGGATTAAATCCCAATGATAAAATATCAGATCTTGTAGCGTGTATAAAAAGGGATTCATCTACATTTATAAACCAGAAGGATTGGTTCAGAGGAAAATTTCATTGGCAAGAGGGGTATGGAGCTTTCTCATACGGCAAATCCCAATTAGATACTATTTACAATTATATAGCTAAACAAGAAATTCATCATACAAAAAGAACCTTCCGACAGGAATATACGGAACTGCTTAAAAAGTTTGAGATAGCTTATGATGAAAAATATTTGTTTGATTTTTTTGATTAACCGTGCTTGACAATGCAAGCGTTTATAAATCCTCTACGAGGATTACTCCTTGTGAGTGCTTTGGTTTTTACAATAATATGACCTCTACGAGGTCAAAATTAAAACATCGTAGAGGATCAATAAAAGTAGAGTGTGAGTGGAAATCTATAAATAATAAATGCGGCAGTATTGGGTTTTAACATAACATGCCGTTAGTTTTTGTGTATTGGTATTCTGAATGAGTCAAATTATGATAAAATATTTTCTCGTATTTGTTGTATTCACAATGATATTGCATGCACAAAACGAAATAATTTCTGATACTCCAATGAGAAAAAACGAAGTATCGCAATCAGATACTGCTTTGTATGATGTATATGGTCTTAAATATAAGTTAAGCCAACCAATAAAATATATAATTCAACATAGCAGTATTGGAGCAGCAACTGCTTTTAGTTTATACTCTATTTCAGTTTTGAGGGGAGATACTCAAGATGAAATGGGAATAGGATTTATGGCAATGCCAATAATCGGAGGTTTTATTGGTCTCATTTCAGGTACAGTGTATGGTATCTATAAAGGAAATGTAGATGAAAAAACAAGAAAAGGAGATGATACTTTTTATCATAAATCAGGAAAATATGGTTATAATTTCGGGGTCAGTTCTACAAATACAGCTAAGAAATTTTCACTGACTAATGCAATAACTGTGAAGACTGAATCTGATATTAAGGCATTTCCTGAGGTTTTAGCTTTAAGTTTAGAATTTGCTAGGTGGGATGGAACAGAGCATCGTGCCAATGAGTTAAAGTGGGGAATTGATGGAAAGTATTACTTTTCAAATAAATCATTTTTTAATTTATTTTATGGTTTTGGATTAGGTATTGCCAACGGACAATATTGGGATGCAAACATAGCGCAATGGCAGTTGAAAGTGCAAGATAAGCATACTTTCTTCTGTTTCTATTCAAACATCTATTTAGGATGTGGACTTAATATCTTTGATTTCATGAATATAAATTCTTCAGTTGTGTTTGAACCGATTAATTCTGGAGGTGTCATTAAACCTGGATCCTTTAGTTCAAATAATTTAGTTATGTTTAAAGTATTAGTCGGTACTACATTATTTTAACACGAAACACAACCTCTCTAATAAATAAATAGTCCCGCCAGTGACTGTACAGGTCCATTGGTTGTGAGTGAATTAGATGCGGTTAAACGTATTAACTGAAGGAGGATTGAGTCACATAAAAGCCACGAACTAGGTTTTTCCGCTTGAAAGAACCTTTCTTTCAAATTGAGAACGAAAGATATGAGTTGGTAAAATAAAAATTTTCTCCATATTTTTACATTAAGGGTGAGCGATCACCCTTTTTTATTCAAACTAAAAACACAGTTATCATTGAAGTACATCGCACTCATATCCCTTTTTCTTTTTTATGCTTTCTTTCAATACCAAGAGAAGCAGACAAACGCTGTAAGCAGTTTAAGTGACAGTGTTACTGTAAAAGTAAATGTTGATGATTCAATTAGAGCTAAAACAAAGCGACCGGCAAAAGTATTTTCTTCTTATTCAATTAAAGTTTCTTTAGATGTTCAGAAGAAACTACTCAAAGCTTCACAAGTAATAAAATGGAAAAATCCATCAGATATTCCAACTTCTGAACTTTATTTTCATCTTTACCCAAATGCTTTCAGCAATAAGCGGACAGAATTTTTAAGCGGGAGAAGAATCCCGGACAATTCTCATTCTCATATTTATATCAATAAAGTAACGGTAAACGGTCAGGAGAAATCGTTAAACTATTCTTCCGGCAGAACAGATAATCGTTTTGATAGTACGGTTGCTAAAATTGTTTTAGATCAACCGGTAAATCAGAATGATTCGCTTGAAATTGCGTTTGAGTATGAAGTAAAAATTCCCAAAGCTTACAGCCGTTTCGGGTACGATGCAAACGAAATATTTTTCTTCTTAGCTCAGTGGTTTCTCAAATTAGGAGTGTATGAAAACGGAAGCCTGCCCGGCAAGGCGGGGTGGGTTTGTGAACCTTATTATCCTTTCACGGAATTCTATGCAGATTTCTCCAACTACTCGCTTGAAATAACTATTCCCAATGGTTTCGTGCTTGCTTCTTCCGGTGAAGTGATAAGTAAAAAAGTTGAATCGAAGAACACTACGTATAAAGTAGTTCAAAATAATATTCATGATTTCGCCTGGCTTGCAGCAAAAGATGTTTTGGATTTTACCGATACGATCAAATGGAAAGATCATTCGGAAGTTGCTGTTCATTACATTCTTCAAACTACAAATGAGGGGAGTAGAGAGAGAATCTGCAATGCCGTGAATAATGCTTTTTCTTTTTTTGAAAAAAATATCGGAAGATATCCTTACAAAACATTAACAGTAATAGATGCACCGACAAAAGCGGGAATGATAAGAGCGATGGAGTATCCCGCGCTTTTCACTTTCTCTAAAGATTATTTTTCACCGGAGTTTACGAAAGCTGTTGAAGAAGTAATTATTCACGAATTTTCTCATCAATATTTTTATGGTTTACTCGCCAATAATGAAACTACCGAAGCCTGGCTTGATGAAGGTTTTGCCGAGTACGTCTCGCAAAAAATATTGCAAAAAAAATATGGTGAGAGATTTGCTTCGTTCAAACTCTTCGGTTATTTGCCGGTAACCGGAATGGAGTTGCTTGCAATTGAACGAATCCCCTTTATTTATACACTTACGCAAATTCCCAAACCGTTTGAAGCTGATTTGATGGCGGCATATTACCCTTATGCTATGTATGGTTCTCTCAACGATCCGAGTTTTCGTCTTTTAAATAAAAGTGTCTATCAATCAGTCTCTTATGCAAAGGGAGCGCTCTTCCTTTTTACATTGGAAAAATATCTTGGGGAACAGAAACTGTTTTTTATTCTAAGACAATATTTTAACACTTATAAATTTCAGCATCCAACTGCCGGAGATTTTTTTTCCGTCTTGAGAAAATATACTCATAAAAATATTGAGTGGCTCATTACAGGTTTTTATGAAAATTCTTATACGTGTGACTACCGGATACTTGGAATTAATGTTTCCAAGGATCACCGGGAAGCCGAAGTGGTTATTTTACGAGATGGGGAAGCGGTTGTTCCGTTAGAAATTGATCTCCATACCGATAAGGACACTTTAAAAACTTTTTGGAATGGTAAAGAAAAAATTAAAAAAATTATTTTTCATACTACAAACAAAGTCTTTTCTGCCGTAATTGATCCGGAAAGAAAAAATTTATTTGATCTGAATTTTGCCAATAACTCATATACGGTTGCATCGCAGTACAGCGGTGCATTATATCTTTCCGTTAGATGGTTCTTCTGGATACAAAATCTATTGATGATCTTCGGAGGTTTGTCTTGAACCTTTCCATTAAAGAAATTCTGGTAACCGGTTCAAGAATGGTTTTTGCACACAGAAAATTTATTTTACTTTTCTGGATAACGAATATTGTTTTTGCGTTTGCTTTGTCACTTCCTTTATTTTCAGTACTTCAGCAAGGATTAGCACACTCACTCATCAACAATAATCTCAGTCTTGGATTTGATTATCTCTGGTATGTTCAGTTTCGTCACATTTTTCAAAATTCTCTGGATGCAATTCCGATCCTTCTTTATACATTTGCCGGGGTTTATATTCTTCTCCAGCTCTTTTATTTAGGCGGGCTACTTGCAGTATTTACAAACTCAAAAAAAAATCATGTGGTTGATTTCTTTTACGGAAGCGTAAAGTATTATATCAGGTTTCTGAAAATCGCTTTCTTTATTAGCTCACTTTACTTTGTTGCTATCAGTATTAACGTTTTAATTGATTATGGGATTAAGCAGATCTTTTTAGAAAAAGAGAATGCCTTTATAGAATTTGCCGTGCAGATTTTTCGCTATCTTTTTTTCCTGCTTCTTATCAGCATTATTAATATCATTTCAGATTATACTAAGGTGGCTATTGTTGTAGTTGATTCAACAAAGTTATTTCGTTCTCTTTATAAATCTTTTCAATTTATTAAAAAGAATTTTGTTAAAGTGATGACCGTATATTTTATCATGCTGATATTTGTGGCGATTGGTGCAGCAATTTATAATCTTGTAGATAGTTTACTCCCCAAAAAGCCGGTTTACTTCCTCCTTCTTACCTTTCTAATTCAGCAGTTGTTAATTATATTTCGAGTGCTCATCAGGATGTACTTTTATTCCACAGAGTTGTTGATTTTTACCGATGGCGAAGCCGATACTGTTTCGCCTGCATTTGAAGAAATTAGTTAAGGAAAACAGTTATGGCAGTGCTGCCGATTACTCTTTACGGAGATAAAATATTAAAGAAAAAAGCGATCCGCATTTCTAAAGTGGATGCAAAGATTCTTACGTTAATAAACAATATGTTCGATACAATGTACAACGCGGAAGGTATGGGATTAGCGGCTAACCAAGTCGGAAGCCATAAATCAATTTTCATCCTTGATCTATCGTCTGTAAAAGGTTTTGAAAAATCAAAGCCAATGGTATTCATAAATCCAAAAATAGTTGAATACTCTGAAGAGACAAGAATTTTGGAAGAAGGCTGTTTAAGTTTACCCGGCATTCGTGCAAAAGTTGAAAGACCGCTCGGCATAAAACTCCTTTATCAAGATATTGATTTGAAAGATCATATGCTTGAAGACCATGATTTGCTTGCGCGAGTCATTCAACATGAGTATGACCATTTACAAGCAACATTTTTTACCGACCGTCTTGATGACGAGGGGAAAAAAATGGTAAAGAAACCATTACTAAAAATTATTGCAAGAAAAGTTGAGATTGAATACCCGGTTACGGAAAAAGGAACCATGTAATATTTTATGAAAATAATTTTTTTCGGAACTCCGGATTTTGCAATTCCTTCCCTTCAAACTATTCTCGATCATCAACATGATGTTGTAGCTATAGTTACTGCCCCGGATAAACCGCGCGGACGCGGGAAGCAAGTCACGTTCACTCCGATTAAAGAATTCGCTCTTGCGCATTCAATCAAAGTTCTACAACCGGAAGCTTTTAATGATGCAACCTTTATTGAACAACTAAAAAATTTAGAAGCCGATCTTTTTGTAGTCGTAGCATTCCGGATTTTACCGAAAGAAATTTATTCGATGCCGAAATTTGGATCATTTAATTTGCACGGCTCACTTTTGCCAAAATTCCGTGGCGCTGCACCTATACAATGGGCATTAATAAAGGGTGAAAAGAAAACCGGAGTAACAACATTTGCTCTTGCGGAAAAAGTTGATACCGGAAATGTTTATTTGAAAAAAGAAATTCCAATTGATGATGAAGATGATTTTGGTTCTCTTCATGATAAATTAAGTTTGCTCGGAAGTTTAGCAGTTGCTGAAACGATTGAAATGATTAATTCGCAATCCCGCCAGTGGCGTCATCAACTACTTCCACAGGATAACTCAATGGCAACTCCGGCTCCCAAAATAACAAAAGAGCTTTGTGCAATTGTTTGGGAAAAAGATGCAGATGATATCCATAATTTAGTGCGCGGACTTTCGCCATTCCCGGCAGCATTTTTCATCCATCAACAAAAAATTTATAAGGTTTATAAAACAAGAGTTGTTGAACGAAATCTTAATCCGGGAGAATTATTTGAATCTCCAAGTGAGTTAATCTTCGGTTGTGAAAAAAATTCTTTAAGTATTTTAGAAATACAACAGGAAGGGAAGAAACGATTGAAGATTGCAGAGTTTTTAAGAGGACACCGGTTTAATTAGGAATTGAGAATTACGAATTAGGAATTGTAGAAGAGTTTTTTGTGTTATAATGTTAAAAAGAGGATGTAATGGATTATAAGAATAATATTTTAGAAGCAATTGGCAACACGCCGTTGATTAAGTTAAACAAGGTTAATAAAGGTTTGAAGCCGTTAATCTTAGCTAAGCTTGAATCGGTTAATCCCGGGGGAAGCGTTAAAGACCGCATCGGTATTGCGATGTTGGATGACGCTGTTAACCGCGGAATAATAAAACCCGGCGGAACAGTAGTTGAAGCTACAAGCGGGAACACCGGAATTGGATTAGCGTTGGCAGCGGCTATCCGCGGATTCCAATCTGTTTTTGTCGTTACCGACAAAGTCAGTTCTGAAAAAATAAATTACTTGAAAGCTTTTGGCGCTCAAGTAATTGTTTGTCCAAACGCAGTTAAACATGATAGTCCCGATTATTATGTTAACGTTGCGCGTAAAATTGCAGCGGAAACTCCAAACGCATTGTTTATGTACCAGTACGCAAATCCCGCAAATCCAAAAATTCATTATGAAACAACGGGACCGGAAATATGGAAACAAACGGACGGCAAAATTACTCACTTTGTTGCCGGCATTGGAACCGGTGGAACGATAAGCGGCGTTGGAAAATATTTGAAAGAAAAAAATCCTAAAATAAAAATTATCGGCGCTGATCCGGTTGGTTCCATTTTAAAAGAATATAAAAAAGATGGAAAGCTAAGCGAAGGTGTTCCTTATTTAGTTGAAGGTATTGGTCAGGATTGCATTCCTGAGAATATTGAATTTCCCGTCATAGATGAAATAATTAATGTTTCTGATTTCGATTCATTTTCTGTTTCACGCGCACTGACGAAAGAAGAGGGGATATTCTGCGGTGGAAGCACCGGTACTATTGCAAAAGCTGCTTTGGAAATTGCAAAAGATCTAACTGAAAATGATGTTATTGTTTTTATCGTTTGCGATACGGGCGAAAGATATTTAAGTAAAATGCACAGTGATGAGTGGCTGCGCGAAAAGCGGTTATTAAATCGGGAAATGAAAACGCTAAGAGATTTATCAAACGCAAAGAAAAACGGACCGGTAAAGAATTTAATCTATTTGCATGCGAAAGATAAAGTCCGTGATGCTATTGAAGTTCTTAACATAAACGGATTTTCGCAAATTCCGGTTATCGAAAACGGTCAGTCGGTCGGAAGCATTCGCGAAGCAAAAGTTATGGCGAGTTTAGTTGATAATCATGCGTTACTTGATGCAACTGTGGAGGAAGTAATGGGTTCTTCTTTCCCTTGCCTTGATGAAAAAAGTGATTTACAAATCGTTAAAAAACAGTTGACTGAATCTCCCGCAGTTTTAGTTTTGGAATTCGGAAGAATTATTGACATTGTTACCCGTTACGATATAATCGAATACGCGTCATCTTTATAAAATTTGAAAGGAACGACATGGGATTTTCAACTGATGCAATTCATGCAGGACAAAAAGCTGATTTAGAAACCGGCGCAGTAATTACTCCGCTTTATTTAACTTCAACTTATCATCAGCCGGAACTTGGCGTACACAAAGGGTATGAATACGGGCGGACCCATAATTTAACACGCGCCGCGCTTGAAGCGAACATCGCTACGCTTGAAAAAGGGAAATACGGAATTGCTTTCGCTTCCGGTCTAGCTGCAATTCATTCATTAATGTCTTTACTGAAAAGTGGTGATCACGTAATTGTTACTGATAATGTTTATGGCGGAACGTACCGCTTGTTTGAATTACTAATGACTGACTTCGGAATTTCTTTTTCGTGGGTTGATACTTCGGATGTGAAAAATATTGAAGCGGAAATAAAACCGAACACGAAAATGGTTTATATTGAAACACCGACAAATCCGATGCTCACCTTAACCGATTTAGTAGCAGTCGCAAAATTATGTGAAGAAAAAAATCTCATCAGCGTAGTTGATAACACATTTATGAGTCCCTATTTTCAACGTCCGATCGAACTTGGAATTGATATCGTTCTGCACAGCACCACAAAATATTTAAACGGACATAGCGATATCATCGGCGGAATTGTTGTAACCGGTGTTGAAAAAATTCACGAACGTTTGCGCTATATTCAAAATGCTGCGGGAGCGGTTCCATCACCATTTGACTGCTGGTTGACACTTCGTTCAACAAAAACACTTGCTGTGAGAATGGATCGGCACAATGCTAACGCTATTAAAATTGCAGATTATTTGAAGCAGCATCCCAAAGTAAAAAAAGTATTTTATCCCGGTTTGCCGGAACATCCACAGCACGAACTTGCGAAGAAACAAATGTCCGGTTTTGGCGGTATGATCTCCGTTGAGTTCGATACGTTTGAAACCGCAAAACAATTTCTGAATAATGCAAAAGTTTTTACGCTTGCAGAAAGTCTCGGCGGAGTTGAAAGTCTTTTATGTCATCCGATTTCAATGACGCACGCATCTGTTCCAAAAGAGAAGCGTGAGAAATTCGGTTTAACGGAAAAACTTGTCCGCTTCTCCGTTGGTATTGAAGATGTTGAGGATCTGATTGCAGATATTGAACAGGCGATTAAATAAATCAAATGTTCATCCACAAAAATTATAATCTCCAAAATAAAAATTCATTCGGACTGAATGTTTCAACCAAATACTTTTGTGAAGTTGATACTTTATCAGAGCTAAAAGAAGCATTATCACAGGTGAAGGGAGAAAGAATATTATTTCTCGGCAGCGGAAGCAATATCCTTTTTACAAAAAACTTTGATGGCTTTGTTCTTCAATTCAACAAAAAAGGAATCAACAAAAAAGATGAGGAGAAAGATTCTGTTTTGTTAGAGGTATTTGCCGGTGAATTGTGGGATGATTTTGTTGCCTACTGTGTTGAGAATAATTATTATGGAATAGAAAATCTTTCATTGATTCCCGGCACCGTTGGAGCTGCACCAATCCAGAACATCGGGGCGTACGGACAGGAATTGAAAGATACGTTTTTTGCATTAAATGGAATATTTTTAAGTGATTTTTCCGAAAAAACATTTTTCAATAGCGATTGTATCTTCGGCTATCGAACAAGCATGTTCAAAACCGAATTGAAAAATAAATTTGTCATTACTTCTGTGGTTTTTAAGTTAAAGAAAACTGATGACTTGAAAATTAATTACGGTGCAATTAAACAAGAGTTAAAAAGTATTGGAAAGAATAATCCATTGTTAGCAGATGTTCGTAACATCGTTATAAAAATTCGACAAGAGAAACTTCCTGATCCGAAAATATTAGGTAATTGCGGAAGTTTTTTCAAAAATCCTGAAGTTGAAAAAAAACATTTTGAAAATATAAGTCAAGGTTTTCCTTCGGTTAAAAGTTTTCCGGTTTCAGAAAGCACAATTAAAATTCCCGCAGGTTGGTTGATTGAACAGTGTGGCTGGAAAGGGAAGCGGATTGGAAATGTAGGTGTGCACGAACATCAAGCCCTTGTGCTTGTTAATTACGGTGGCGCGGAAGGAAAAGACATTCTTCAACTGGCAAATGCAATCAAAGAAGACGTTTATCAGAAGTTTGAAATTCAATTAGAAGAAGAAGTTAATATCGTCTAACAAAACTTTTTTTACCTGCCCCATTTTCCGTAAATTTCGCCATCAAATTTGAGAAAAAGAGAACCGATTGTTAAAGTTCGTTTTAGAAGCGCAAGAAAATAAAGCAAGAGCCGGATATTTTGAAACCGCACATGGAGTTGTACAAACTCCTATTTTTATGCCTGTCGGTACACAAGGCACAGTTAAAGCTGTAAACCAAGCTCAACTTACTGATGATATTAAAGCGCAAATAATTTTAGGAAACACGTACCATTTATATTTGCGCCCCGGTACGGATATTCTGGAAGAAGCCGGAGGATTACACAAATTTATGAATTGGCAAAAACCAATCCTTACCGATAGCGGCGGTTTTCAGGTTTTTAGCTTATCGGAATTGCGCAAACTAAAAAAAGATGGAGTTGAATTTCGCTCGCATCTTGACGGCTCGAAACATTTTTTTACTCCCGAAAAAGTAATTGGAATTGAACGAAGTATCGGCTCGGACATTATGATGGTTTTGGATGAATGTACTCCGTTTCCGTGCGATTATGCGTATGCAAAGAAGTCAAAAGAATTAACATCAGCTTGGGCTGTGTTGAATAAAGAAGCTTTTGAAAACACAATACCGGTTTACGGGCACGAGCAATTTCTTTTCGGAATTATTCAAGGGAGCGTTTACAAAGATTTGCGCGAAGCCTCAGCGGCAGATTTAATCAAATTAAATTTTGACGGTTACGCCATCGGTGGCCTGGCAGTTGGAGAACCGATGGAAACCATGTATGAATTAGTTAATTTTACAACTGATTTAATGCCGGAAAATAAGCCGCGTTATTTAATGGGCGTTGGCAGACCGGAAAATATTCTTGAAGGAATTGAGCGCGGAATTGATATGTTCGACTGTGTAATGCCGACAAGAAACGCTCGCAACTCTTATTTGTTTACTTCAACCGGAATTCTCTCGATGCGGAATAATAAATACAAAAACGAGTTTTCGCCTGTTGATGAAGCATGCGACTGTTACACATGCAAAAATTTTACAAGAGCATATTTGAGACATTTGTTTATCGCTAAAGAAGTTTTAGCTTTGGAATTAGCATCTGTACATAATTTACATTTTTATTTGAACCTTGTTACCGAAGCAAGAAAAAATATTATAAACGGAACTTTTAAAAGTTGGAAGGAAGAAATCCTTCCGAAAATTTCACATCAAAAAACAATAATGGAGAACTAAATGAATTATCTTTTGGCAATGGCTCCGCCTCCCGGACAAGACGGCGGCGGCAGTATGTACAGCACACTAATAATGTTCGGTGCTATTTTCGCAATTTTTTATTTTATGATCATTCGTCCCCAGCAGAAACGCGCGAAAGAAAAAGAAAAACTTATCAGCGGTATTCAAAAAGGGGACAAAGTCGTTACGCTCAGCGGCATCCACGGAACGGTTGATACTGTTGAAGAAAAAACAATTCTTGTAAAAGTTGCCGATAATGTCAAAATGAAATTTGAAAAATCTGCAATTGGTATTGTTACACAAGCCAAAGACGGAAATTAATTTTTTTTGAGATTTAAGATCAACGATTAACGAATTTAGATTTAAGAAGTTAAAAAAGTTGATATGAACGATACGAAGTAGTCTGGTGAATAAATCAAAAATCGTAAATCGTTAATCCTTGTTCTGAGATCAGAATATTCTGAAAGTTTTAACTAAGGTGTTCTCGCTATGTTTTGTAACGTTGAAGAAGCGCTTGAAGAAATAAAAAACGGGAAGATGATCATCATTATTGATGACGAAGACCGTGAGAATGAAGGCGATTTTGTCTGTGCGGCGGAGTTTGTTACTCCCGAAATAATTAATTTTATGATCACGCACGGCAAAGGATTAGTCTGCATTTCCCTTACCGGCAAACGCCTGGAAGAACTTGAACTCCCGTTAATGGTTGATGAAAACTCCGCTTTACACGGAACGCAATTTACCGTAACCGTTGATGCCGTTGAAGGAACAACCACCGGAATTTCTGCCGCCGATAGAGCAGTAACAATCAAAAAAATGATTGATCCGAATTCAAGAAGAAATGATTTCGCGGTTCCCGGACATATCTTCCCGCTCCGTGCAATGGATGAAGGTGTTCTCCGCCGTGCCGGGCACACTGAAGCAGTTGTTGATTTGTGCGCTCTTGCCGGTTTAACCCACGCCGGAGTTCTTTGCGAAATTTTACAAGACAACGGCGAAATGGCGCGCACTCCACAGCTTATTGAACTTGCCGAAAAATTTAATTTAAAAGTTCTTACCGTAAAAGATTTAATTCAGTATCGAATTAAAAAAGAGAGTCTTGTAGAAAAAATTACAGAGATCAATCTCCCAACTTCAAAAGGAAATTTTAGAATGTTCCTCTTCGAAAATAAAATTGAGAAGAAAGAACATCTTGCTTTGGTTAAAGGAGAAATTGTTCCATCCAAACCTGTGCTTGTTCGTATGCACTCCGAATGTTTGACCGGCGATGTTTTTCATTCATTACGGTGCGATTGCCACGACCAGCTTAACCGTGCAATCGAAATGATTGAAGAAGAAGGTGTTGGCGTTGTTGTTTATATGCGCCAGGAAGGGCGGGGAATCGGTCTAACGAATAAACTTCGCGCATACAATTTACAGGATGAAGGAAAAGATACCGTTGAAGCGAATGAAGCGCTCGGATTTCGCGCGGACTTACGCGACTACGGAATTGGTGCGCAAATACTGCTTCATCTCGGTGTCCGCAAAATAAAATTACTTACCAACAATCCGAAAAAAGTTGTCGGATTAAAGGGCTATGATTTGGAGATTGTAGAACGCATCCCGATAGAAATTCTCCCGAACGAAAACAATCTTCGGTATTTGCAAACGAAAAGAGATAAAATGGGGCATCTCATTTTAAATGATGCTGGAAAGCGGAAATAAATTAAGTACCCCAGAAAAAGTCACATGACAATATTATAGAGACTTGGTGAAACTGCACGGAGGAATAAGGAAATTTGGCAGAGGTCGTGCGAACATCCGTGGATGTATGGCGAAATAACACAATACTTTTTCACTATAAAAAAAACAGTTACACAAGGTATTTTATAACCTTGCGAAAAACATTATTCGTGTCGAGTTATGTGTTTTTTGTTTTTTTCAAGTGAGATTTTAAATCGTCAATGCTCAAATCAGATTGCCTTCTATGAATCATTGCATGGCAGTTTGGGCATACTGGTCTTAAATCTTTTATTGGGTCTAATTTATATTCTTTTCCAATCTCAGATAAAGGTTTAAGATGATGAACATGTATATAACCATCCCCAAGGCTTCCATAAACTTTCTGGAAGTCAAATGAACATACAATACATTTCAAACCATAATGTGAGATGCACTTTTTCCTAGCTTCAAAATTACGTTCATAAGTATTAACAGTTACCTTTCTGCAAGCACCTTCGAAATATTGAGTGGGGTTTTCAACTTCTTCTGGTAAAAAGTAACTAATTCGGTCATTTAAAGCATACCACTTTGTGCCCTTTTTTATTAATGTCATAGTATTTAATTCTGGGATAAAATCTTTGATAACGGCTGGTCCATTATTATTGACATCCTTTTTCTCGTCTGAATAAATAATTTTGAATGTCTTGAGCGAATAACCTTTTTCTTCAATTAACCGTATGTGTTCAAGAGACTGTGTGTATGCTTTATTTTTTCGTCCAATTGGATTATACTCCCATTTTTTATCTAAAATAACAGTCGTATTACCATTTGTCTCTTTATCCCAAGCGCCAAAAATAATGACTTTATCTTTTTTATTGATAAATGACCAGCTCCAAGTCCAGTTTAGACATGTTGCCCCTTGCGATTCAATAAATTTCTTTCGATTCATTAGATGGACTCCATTTTTTTATAAAAACACATTACTGTATACGTCTATTTTGAAACCATGAAAAACATTGGATATTTGGAAACAAATGCTAATGATTTTTTAATATTTTATTAAGTCTTACCTACTTTAAAGATCGAATAAATTTTATAAACAAAACTTGAAATACTTAAACCGACTCTATCGAATAAGCGGTTTTTATTGCTGCGCAGATTAGGGCATTAATATTTTATTTCCTTCGCATCAATGTAACTACTACCAAAAAGAGATAAATTAACAAACTTTCCGGTCACTGTCATTTCAGGATAATTATCGCCAGTTAAATAAATCAATTGATCCCGATTAGTAGCCTTAGCATAACAAATCAATATCCTTAAGTCGGTATCATAATCCAACCTTCCACTTCCGGTTGATTTATAAGTCAGAAAGAACTTACTTTGAATATCATTGCTTATTGCGCGCAATTCGTTAACCTCCACTATTTTACCATCATATTTACTCGACTGAGATATTAATTCTCTTATACTAACTTGTATAGGTTTATCCCTTTGTTTTATAATATCATTTCTTAATTCGTCATATTCGCTATCGTCAAAGAATTGTTTGGATTTGGAAAGTAGTTTTAATGAATTATTAAACTGATACAAATTATTATAAGCATTAATCTGTTCGCTAATTGAATTGCGTTTTTGTTTTGTAATATCATTTCTTAATTCGTCATATTCGCTATCGTCAAAGAATTGTTTGGATTTGGAAAGTAGTTTTAATGAATTATTAAACTGATACAAATTATTATAAGCATTAATTTGTTCGCTAATTGAATTGCGTTTTTGAATTCTGTTTTTTAAGAGTATTAATTCTTTGAGTTTTATCTTGGCATCAGCTAAATAGTTTGAATTTGGAAATTTATCCAACAACCCAGTTAAAGCATTTTTTGCATCCTCAAGCTCACTTAATGATTTATTTTCACAAGCGTATTCAAATGAACTAATGGCATTCTTATAATAATAGATATCAGTTCCTTTTAAGGTATCCGGTTTACTCTTAAATATTTTTTCAATTTTTTCGTCTTTTGGCAATAACGAAGTATCATATTTATTGCTATAACTAGTCGATAGATTGTGGATAAAAGCTAATACGATGGTTAGCAAAATCGCAAAAATAATTAGGATGACATTTCGTTTTCCGAGAAGAGTATTTAAATTCATATTGAACCTTTTTGGTAGAGACCTGACAGCATTATTTGTAGACCGCCGCTCAAATCAACAATGTAAAGTTTTTTTACATGTTCCGTACTATTTCTTAAACATCCATCCAAGTAACTTTTTCCATACTTCTTTTTCTTTGTTTAATTAGTGCAATAAAACTAAAACTATTTTTCATTCTTCCCAAGAAAAAAATAAATAATGAGCATTGCCAACAATCACGCTAAAAGTTAATCTCGCTTTGTTTTTTCCCCAAGCATGTCATGTCTCTACAGATTGTAGAACAGCGCTAATTGCATTTTTGAGCTGTTTTATCATTTTGTTGACGTCAACGAAATGATAATTCCCCTCATTTTTATTTATTCTTCTTTTTATTCTTTACAGAGGGAGTTATTTCTTTTACTTCTTTCTCAAGTTCTTTAAGTTGCTTTATCTCTGTCTCGGCTTCAATTTGTTTGTACTTTTCAAATTCCGCTGATGCGATATCTTCTGCTTTTTGTTTACTAATTCTGCCTGGGCTTTCAAGAATCTCTCTTTCATTAATAATCAGAATGTCGTTAAGTTTTTTAATCCAGTCTTTCATGTACATAACTTTTCGCTGCTGGGTCTGAGATTCCGCAAATGCAAGGAATTGCTCTACCAATAAGTTCAATTGTTTTAGTTCATCAAGAGAGAGATAATTTTTAGCTACAGTTACATCATGCTTTCGGATTTTAGAGCCGCTCCACGCCGTTAATCCCATAAAGGGTTTTGCTGCATCAACTCTTTGCGCAATAAGTTCAGCCGCAGTATGGTGGTGAATTGCCCAATGAAATTTATTTTGTACCGTAGCAAAGAAATTTTGAGTTAATTCTACATTCGGATCATAATCTGCCGAAAGAGAATAAATATCCCTCACCTTATAGTAAAAGTTTTTTTCGGAAGTGCGGATATCCCGAATACGTTCAAATAATTCGTCAAAATATTTGTTACGAAAACCACCGGCTTTTAATCTTTCATCATCTAAAGTGAAACCCTTGATTAAGTATTCCTTAAGCCGTTGTGTTGCCCATATACGAAATTTCGTTCCTTGAATAGATTTTACGCGGTAGCCAACAGAAATAATCACATCAAGATTATATTGTTTTGTTGGATATTTTTTCCCGTCTTTTGCAGTTGTCAAGCATTCCTTGACAACTGAATCTTCCGGCAATTCTCCTTCCTTAAAGACATTGCCGATATGAAGACTAATATTTTGTTTGGTTGTATGTAATAGTTCAGCCATTAGCTGCTGTGTTAACCAAACAGTATCATTCTCAAGAAGTACTTCTATTTTTGTTCTACCGTCTTCAGTTTGATATAATATTATTTCGGATATGTTTTTTTGTTCTTCCATAATTTTATCTTAATTGGTTTTAACCTTAGTACCTTTTTTATTAACACAATCTTTGTTTATTAAATTTCTATAAAAAATATTCTTACGGCTAAATATAATGAAAATGAGATTCTACAATCTCCTGGCAGCCAAAAATATTTTTTTCTTCTGTTGCTGCCCTTCGTTTTTTCGTGACTTTGTGGCGAGATGACTTTGCCTTCAAGACACAAAGCACGCCATGCTTGTCAGGGGCACTAAATTTTTTTCAGGAACTCTTTGTATATTTCCAATGAAAATAACATTGAATTTTAGTCAGGTTGAAAATGAAAAAATTATTATATGCCTTTTGTTTACTCTTTGTAACGTTATCTGCATTCACAAGCGCGCAAAAAGTTTTTCATGCAAAAATTGAAGGGGAGATTGATCTGGGATTAGCTCCTTTTGTAAGAAGAGTAATTTCCGATGCGGAATCTCAAAACGCGCAAGCGATCGTTTTTGAGATAAACACATTTGGCGGTAGAGTTGATGCAGCTACACAAATAAAAGACGCAATTCTGGAAAGCAAAGTTTTAACAATCGCCTTTGTAAAAAACCGTGCAATTTCTGCCGGTGCATTAATAACTCTGTCATGTAAAAAAATTGCTATGGCTCCCGGAAGTTCAATCGGCGCAACTACGGTTGTTGATCAAACGGGACAGAAGCAATCGGAGAAATATCAATCATATATGCGTTCGGAAATGCGTTCCACCGCAGAAAAAAACGGAAGAAGAACAGATATAGCCGAAGCGATGGTTGATGAACGGGTTGTAATTCTCGGTGTTGACGACAGCACTACGCTAGTAACTTTAACCTCAGCAGAGGCATTAAAATATCAAATCTCCGATACCACAGTTGAAAACATTTCAAAAGTGTTAGCCGCTTTTGATATTCATAACGCCGTTATTATTGAAGCAAAAGCAAATTGGGCTGAAGAATTCGTCAGCTTCCTTAATAATCCTATTGTCTCTTCTTTACTGATCATGATCGGATTGGTCGGTCTTTACACCGAAATTAAAACACCCGGCTGGGGTTTTGCCGGGACTGTCTCACTTATTGCATTGGCTCTCTTTTTCGGTTCGTCATTCATCTTACAGATCGCTTCAATATTTCAAATTTTATTATTTGTTATCGGAATAATTTTATTGATCGTAGAAATATTTGTCATCCCCGGCTTTGGAGTTACTGGTATAGCCGGAATATTATTGGTTATCGGCTCGATATTCTTTTCACTTTTTAATGCAGAATTTTATTTTGATTCGAACATCCTTTTCACCGCAATCATTCAACTTGGAACAGCCGTTTTTTCTTCAGTCGTGATTATGTTCTTGTTGGTGAAATATCTTCCCAAGACCACTACATTTAATAGATTGATTTTATCAAACGAGAACGCTGCGCATGATGGTTTTATCTCTCATCCATCTTATTATAATCTTTTAGGTGAAACGGGTGAAGCCTTTACCACGCTTCGTCCCGCCGGAACTGCAATAATAAAGGGTGAACGTTACGATGTAGTTACCGCCGGAGATTTTATAGAAAGAGGGTCACAAATAAAAGTTATTAAAGTTGAGGGAATGAGAATTATCGTTCAGAAAGTTTAAAATAAGATTTAGCTTATCCGGTTCATAAAATCATAACATGATAGAGCCGGAACTCAAGAAAATATTCTCACGGTTTTTCGCACAATATTTTTGCAAACTATATAAACAAAAGTTTTCATCTTTTACATCATACATGCTAATATTCAAGGAGTTTTCAAATGAAAATAATTTTAAGTGTTTTCCTATTTACAATACTCTGCGCATTTACTATGCAATCGGATAAAAATAAAATGAACAATCCTTTTTTCCAAGAATGGAAAACTCCATTCGGAACACCTCCTTTCAACGAGATCAAAAATGAACATTTCATGCCCGCTTATGATGAAGGGATGAAACGTCAGTTGGCTGAGGTTGAAGAAATAATTAACAACACAGAAAAACCGACTTTCAAAAACACTGTTGAAGCGTTTGAAAAAAGCGGAAAGCTTTTCACAAAGGTTAATAACGTCTTTAATGCCTTAAACGGTGCGAACACCAATGCTGAGATTCAAGCAATTGCTCAAAAAACTGCACCAATGATATCTAAACATTTTGATGAGATTTATCTGAATGAAAAATTCTTCGACCGGGTAAAGAGTATCTATCTAGAAAAAGAGAAACTCAATCTTACTACAGAACAAAAAGTTGTGCTTGAAAACTATTTTAAGGATTTTGTCCGTGGTGGAGCTAATCTTAATAAAGTAGATAAAGAAAGATTTAAAAAGATAAATGAAGAACTCTCTCTTCTCGGTGTAAAGTTTGCGGAAAACATTTTGAAAGAAACCAATGCCGTTGGGTTAGTGATAGATAATAAAGAAGACCTCGCCGGTTTACCCGAAGGAGTAATTCAAGGCGCAGCCGAAACCGCTAAAGGAAAAGAACTCGAAGGCAAATGGGTTTTCACCTTGCAAAGACCAAGCTGGACTCCTTTCCTTCAATATTCTGAAAAAAGAAATCTGAGAGAGAAATTATTTAAAGCTTATTTAAACCGCGGAAATAGTAATAATGAATTAGACACAAAAAAGATTCTAACAAAAATGGCATCTTTGCGCGTTGAGAAAGCTGTTTTATTGGGATATAAAACTTATGCCGATTTTAAATTAGAGATCAACATGTCTAAGAATCCCGAAAATGTTTACAAATTCTTAAATGATTTATGGAAACCCGCTTTACACAAAGCCGGATTAGAAGTTGCCGACATGCAGAAGATTATTGACAAAGAAGAAGGAAATTTTAAGCTACAGTCATGGGATTGGTGGTACTATTCTGAAAAAGTTAGAAAGGAAAAATATGCTCTCGACGGTGAGATGCTTCGTCCTTATTTTAAACTTGAAAATATAGTTGACGGAGCGTTTGGAGTTGCTACAAAGCTGTACGGACTAAAATTCGTTGAGAAAAAAAATATCCAGGTTTATCATCCCGATGTAAAAGTTTTTGAAGTGCTGGAAGCAAATGGAAAACATCTTGGCATTTTATACACCGATTATTTCCCGCGAGATAGTAAACGAAGCGGCGCGTGGATGAGTGAATTCACAAACCAGTCAAATATAGAAGGAAAGTATATTTCCCCGGTAATTTATAACGTTGGAAATTTTACAAAACCTACTAAAGATAAACCTGCGCTATTAAGTTTTGATGACGTTAATACATTATTCCACGAGTTCGGTCATGCGCTTCATTATTTGATCGCAACTTCAATTTATCCATCCGGTAAAAGAGTTCCGGTTGACTTTGTTGAATTGCCGTCTCAGGTAATGGAGAATTGGGCGTCTGATCCGGTAGTCTTAAAAATGTATGCAAAGCATTATAAAACGGGAAAACCAATACCGGAAGAACTGATCAAAAAAATTGTTAATGCCGGACAGTTCAATCAAGGATTTGAAACCGTTGAATATTTAGCGGCATCACTTCTTGATATGGATTGGCATACCATTTCAGATACAAATGAACGGGATGTTCCTAAATTTGAAAAGGAATCATTATCTAAACATGGATTGATTCATGAAATTGAATCGCGCTATCAGAGTACAAATTTCCAGCACATTTTTGCAGATGACGGCTATGCCGCCGGGTATTATGGATATGTTTGGGCAGCGGTTTTAGATGCGGATGCCTTTGCTGCATTCAAAGAAAAAAATGATGTATTTAATAAAACTACTGCCAAGGCATTCAGAAATCTTTTAGAGAAAGCCGGAAGCGATGATCCTATGGTTCTATACAAACAGTTTAGAGGAAGAGAACCAAAGATTGATGCATTATTGGACAAGAGGGGATTAAAATAAAAAGCCGCGGAAGTTGAATAACAAGAAAGCCTAAGCGTACAACTTAGGCTTTTGTTTTCTATGTTTGAAACTTTGTTAATTACAAAAGTTCTAAAATGTTAGTAGTCTTCGTGTATTGTCTTTGGGTTACTTTCTGCATTCCGCCGGTTCTCGAAGGGGCTTGCATACTCATCTCAATAGTCAGATACAAATTAGTCTTTGATCTTTCGACTAATCCTTTCGACAAGTTAAAATAAATTTTTCCTTCACCGGTGTATGACGGAGATTTCACCGTTACTTTTGCCTGTTTTGCTCTCTCCGAAATTTTGTATTGCGAAGATAATCCCGCATCAATAACAGCCAGGTTGCTTTCGTTATATTTTTCAAAACCGATTATTTTGAATTTTATAGTGTTAGACATCTCAAAAAACGGAAGTTGTGCCGGTGGATTTGTAAGCGACCAGACAGAATCTTTTTTCACTTGTTGATCCGGCAATTTTCTAAAGACCTGCGTAAGCAGTGGGCGCAAGGCTCCTTCCGAGATTTGTTCCTGCAGCATTTTCTTTTCTTCCAAAGAAACGGAATCTTTTAAACCTTTTAATTCCAAAATTTTAGTCGCAATTCTATCGGTTCTAAAAAATTCGAGAATTTCACCTTTCGGCGCAACTCTTGCCGTGAAGGGATTATTGATGATCGCCTCATAGTCGGCATATCTTAATTTTTCATCAGCCGTTAATTTATTGCCTGATTGATAAGAGAAAGTTTTTCCATTTCCCGAAGCATCAAGTTTAACTGAAGAAAAAGTAAATTCAATTTCCATTACACCGTCTTTGTCAACGTCTTTTACCGCAAGTTTTAATAAATAAGTAAGGGCTTGTTTAATTTTTTGAGAGACGGAAGTGTCAGCCAAAATCGACTGATCATCGTTGGTAATGCTGGTTAAACGGTAGTTGTATTCAGAACCTTTTTTAAGTGAATATTTTAAATCAACGGAAGAAAAAGCGCCGTCGGAAATCGGAACAGTTTTGATATCCGAAGAATCAAATGCGGTAGAGAATTTGTTTTCTTCTTTTTTCGGCTCTTCAGTTTTATTACATCCGACAAGAAAGGGAAGGAGAAGTAAAGTTAGCACAAGTAGTTTTTTCATTTTTATCCTTTAATAAAGTAAATATTTTTTTCTTTTTTCTTTGAAGTTGTTCAGTTTTTCTTGATAAGATTTGAAAATCTTATCCGGAGAAATATTTTTTAAAATCTGCTCTCTTATTTTTGAATCGCCGGAAAGGAGATCGAAAGTTTTATCTTTAAACGAAAATTCTGTTGGGTATTGTTTATGTAAAACGGAAAGTAAAGCAATTCCAAACTTAATAGATTCAACTTTTCTTTTGTCAATTACTTTTATTGTAATACCACGGCATAATTTTCCCTTATGCTTGGGATTTACGGAAACATTTGGTGCATCTTTAGGTGTAAATGAAGTTTCAGTGAATGTTAACCCTATAAATTTGAACTTATGCAACGCATCAACCAATTTCTTTGCTTTTATAAACGGCGCTCCGATAGTTAAAAACGGTTGAGTGGTTCCTCTTCCTTCAGATACATTTGTTCCTTCAATAAGACAAGTTCCGGGATAAAGAATTGCAGTTTGCAAATCCGTAATGTTTGGAGATGGTTTTATCCATGGAAGATTCAGATCGTCGAAGAAATAATTCCTCTTCCAGTTTTTCATCTTCAAGACCTCAAGTGTCGCGTGCAAATTATTTCCCAAAAGATTTTCATCGTTAAAATAATTTGCCAATTCGCCAAAAGTCATTCCATGAGCAATGGGTATTGGAGCAATTCCTACAAACGAACTTAAAGAATCTTGTCGAATAGGTCCATCAACATAATTACCGCTGATTGGATTTGGTCTGTCTAATACGACAATCGGAATATTATTTTCAGCCGCCGCTTGCAACGCATAATAAAGAGTAGAAATATATGTGTAAAAACGAGCTCCGACATCCTGCATATCGAAGAGTAAAACATCGACACCTTTCAACATTTCTTTAGTTGGTTTTTTATCTTTTCCGTAGAGAGAATATATTGGAACTTGAGTCTTCTCATCAATAAGATTTTCAATTTTTTCTCCCGCTTGCACCTGCCCGCGTATTCCGTGCTCTGGTCCAAACAACGCAACAATTTTGATTCTAAATTCTGATGAATAAAGTGCATCTATAAGATGTGTTCCGTTTGATAAAACAGCAGTGTGGTTTGTAACGATTGCAATGTTTCTTCCTTCAACTAAATCAATATTTTCAGAAAGAAGCAGATCGGCTCCCGTTGCAATATTGATTTTATTCGTTTGGCAGTAAATAGTTTGCAGAAGAAAAAGTGCGATGAGAACAAATTTATAATTCATTTTGAAAATGTCTCCTTACCAGCGCCCAAGCCGCCAATGTTAGTCCATCCCAAATAATATTTTTATTGATCAGTTCTTCAATTTCTTTTGGAGTTTTTTCAAGTAATTCAAATTCTTCCGTTGCATCTTTCGGAAGTGGAGAAAGGAATAAATTTTTTGCGAGAAAGACTTTTGATATCTCATCTGCAGCTCCTGTAAATGGTGCAAATTCTCCTATTTCTAGAATCGTTTTAGCAGAATATCCTGTTTCTTCGCGAAGTTCTTTTATAGCATTGGCTTTGTACGAAATTCCTTCTTTCATTCCACCGCACGGAAACTCAATACTTTCGCGTTCATTTAAATAGCGATATTGATTCACCATCAAAATTTTTCCATTGGAAGAAATTGGAATAACCATTGAAGAACCAAAAGTGTGAACGTAATGATAAACTCCACGTTCACCGTTTTCTAATTGAAATTCGTCAATCCGGTAACTCCAATGGTCATTTTGGAATTTAGTTTCTGATGAGATTTTTTGCCAGTTTAGCAATGTTAGACAGTATAGTTATTTAGTAATTCGTGTCTTGAAAAAAAGTGTGCAATTTCAATTGCTGCATTTTCATCGGAGTCAGAGCCGTGTACAGCGTTTTCACTTTTGTTTTCTGCATATAATTTGCGGATGGTTCCTTCCTCAGCTTCAGCCGGATCAGTTGAACCGATAAGTTTTCTGTAATCGGCTACGGCGTTTTCTTTTTCTAAAGCTAAAGCTACCACGGGACCGGAAATCATAAATTCAACTAAGTCATTGTAAAATGGTCTTTCCTTATGAACTTCATAAAATCCTTGAGCCGATTCTTTTGTAAGTCGTGTCATTTTCATCGCTTTAACTTTGAAACCTGCTTCAGTAAATTTAGCTATAATTTGTCCGATGAGATTATTTTTTACTGCGTCAGGTTTAATCATTGCAAACGTTCTGTTTGTCATTTATTCTCCGTTTATTGTACATAAAAATTGCGTCATCCGGATTAAATCTAGATGACGCTTTATCATTAAAAAATCAAATTATTTTTTAGTTGTTTTCTTTGCAACAACTTTTTTCTTTACGGCAGCTTTCACAACAGTTTTTTTAGATGGTTTCTTATCACCGTAAAATTCAACTAAAGCATTTTTCATGGTAATTCCAATTTCGGCAGGACTTTCAACAACTTTAATTCCGGCTTTTTTCATCGCTAACATTTTTTCAGAGGCAGTTCCTTTCCCGCCGGAAATGATTGCACCGGCATGTCCCATTCTTCTTCCCGGAGGAGCGGTTCTTCCGGCAATAAATCCTACGACCGGTTTCTGCACATTCTTTTTGATGAATGCTGCGGCATCTTCTTCAGCGCTTCCGCCAATCTCTCCGATCATAACAATTCCTTCTGTTCCCGGATCAGCATTAAACATTTTGATGATGTTAATAAACTGCGATCCGATAATCGGATCACCACCGATTCCAACACAGGTTGATTGACCAATGCCTAAATCGGTTAATTGTTTTACAGCTTCATAAGTTAAAGTTCCACTGCGTGAGACAACGCCGATCTTTCCTTGCTTATGAATAAAGCCGGGCATAATACCGACTTTAGCTTGTCCGGGAGAAATTACACCTGGGCAATTTGGACCAATTAAAACAACATCTTTATTTTTAATTGCATTGTAAGCAATCGTCATATCTTTTGCAGGAATTCCTTCCGTAATACAAATGATAACTTTTATTCCGCTGTTTGCAGCCTCTAAAATAGCATCCGCGGCGAATGCCGGGGGAACAAAAATAACTGAAGTGTTTGCTTTCGCAATTTTTACGGCTTCGGCTACGGTATTAAAAATTGGAATGTCGGTATCATCAAACTTAGTTCCGCCTTTACCAGGTGTCACTCCGGCAACAACTTTTGTTTTATATTCGATCATTTGTTTTGCGTGAAAAGAACCTTCTCCGCCGGTAATTCCCTGAACCACCAAGCGCGTTTTTTTATCAACAAGAATACTCATAATTATTTCCTCTGTTAGTTAAGATTAGGATTTTCTTTTGCTAAAATTACTGAATTTGTACCAAATACCATCCATTCTTTTTGAAAATGAAGTTGAAAATCTGCACTCTTTTCCTTATCGAATAAAAATTAGTTAATTTTAATTAGTTCAGTTATAATCATTACGAAATATTTGGAGTGTTAGATGAATCTTGCTGTTATTGGAACTGGTTATGTTGGTCTTGTGTCCGGTACATGTTTTGCAGAAATGGGGAATAATGTTATTTGTGTTGATAACCATCTGGAGAAACTTAAAAAATTAAAGAATGCCGAGGTAACAATTTATGAACCTGGTCTTGAAACTATATTCTATAGAAATATTGCCAAGAAGAGATTAGCTTTTACCGATAATCTGAAAGATGCAATTATAAATTCTGAAATTATTTTTCTTTGTCTGCCTACACCTCAAGATGATGACGGTTCTGCCGATTTACAATATGTTCTGGGAGTTGCGGAAAGTATTGGGAAAATTTTAAAAGAAAATAATGACAAAGATTTTAAAATTATCGTGAACAAAAGCACTGTTCCCGTTGGAACAGCAAAAAGAGTTACTGCTAAAATTGCAAAAGCCGGTGTTAAGAATTTCGATGTTGTTTCTAATCCGGAATTTTTGCGTGAAGGTTTTGCGGTAGATGATTTTCTAAAACCTGATAGAATTGTTATTGGTACAAGTAATGAACACTCAATGCAAAGGATGAAAGAATTGTACGAACCGTTCGTCCGGCAGGGTAATCCAATTTTAGCGATGGATACCGCAAGCGCTGAAGTTACCAAGTACGCGGCAAATTCATATTTAGCCATGCGCATCACCTTCATGAATGAACTAGCAAATTTTTGTGAGAAAGTCGGCGCTAATATTGATATGATCCGGCGTGGTATGGGAACTGATAACCGGATCGGCAAAAGATTTTTATTTCCGGGAATCGGTTATGGTGGTTCCTGCTTTCCGAAAGATGTGAAAGCCCTAATAAAAACTTCGCAGGAAAACGAATCACCATTAAAAATATTAAACGCCGTTGACCAGGTAAATAATGTTCAGAAACTTGTACTGGTTAATAAAGTTCTCACTCATTTCAATAATGATATAAAAGGAAAACATTTTGCCGTTTGGGGTTTAGCTTTTAAACCAAATACCGACGATATGCGCGAAGCTCCTTCGGTAGTAATTATTAATGAATTGTTAAAACTCGGAGCAACAGTTGCCGCACACGATCCGGTGGCGGTTGAATCGGCAAAGTTTTATTTGCAAGAAAGAATCACCTATTCTGAAAATGAATATGCTGCACTTGACAACGCAGATGCACTTCTCATTTTTACTGAATGGAATGAGTTCAGAAATCCCGATTTCGAATTGGTTTCATCTAAGTTGAAGAATAAAGTGATCTTTGACGGAAGAAATATTTTTGATCCGTCCAGAATGAAAGAAATACATTACACCTATTACAGCATCGGAAGAGAAGCAGTGAAAGGTTGATAAATTGAAACGAAAAATATTTCTCTTCCTCTTTTTCATTTTCTTTTTTCTGCAACAAAGTTTTGCAGAAAGCATTCAGCTATTTGGGCTTATCGGTGATTTGAAATTACAGAATGGAAAAATTTTACATGACTGTAAAATTGGTTACCGAACATTTGGTTTACTAAATAGCGAAAAATCAAATGTAATTCTTGTTCCAACCTGGTTTGCGGGTGTAAGCAAGGATGTAATTAGTTTACTCGGTGCGGATAAATTGATAGATACAACACGTTATTTCATCATTGTGGTTGATGCGCTCGGAAACGGTATTTCAACTTCGCCCACAAATTATTCCCATGAAATTCCTTTCCCGGAAATTACGGTGCGCGATATGGTTGAATCGGAATATAAATTGGTAAAAAATATTCTAAGCATCAATCATTTGCTTGCAGTCATTGGCGGTTCAATGGGGAGTATGCAGGCTTTTGAATTTGTAGTGGCTTATCCCGATTTTATGGATAAAGCAATTCCTTATTCGGCTTCACCCAAAATCACCTCGAACGAGAAAATTATTTTTTCATTGATGAAAGAGATAATTACTACCGGCAAGAAATACGGTGAATCTGAAAATGAAATTCTGAAAAAGTTAAATATTATCATTCAACTTTTGGCGCGGACTCCGGCAAACGTAAACAAAAACTATCCCAGAGATAAATTCACAGAATTGCAAAAGAAGTTTGAGAGAACTTCTCCAATTTTTACTACCGCATGTTACCTTGCGCAAATTGATGCCATGTTTACGCATGATATTACAAGAAATTTTAATTCATCTTTTGAAGAAACAGCAAAACATATTAAAGCGAAACTTTTCATCATTGTTTCTCAAACGGATTTGCTATTGAATCCACAGCCGGCGCTTGATTTTGCGGTAGCAGCAAACTCCAAAACGCTTCTCTTAAAAAATGATTGCGGGCATTTAGCCGTTGGCTGTGAAATGGACTTGTGCCGTACCGAAATTCAGAAATTTCTTGAAGAAAAATAACAGGAATGCTTATGAAAAATTTTCTTTCAACATCAATTCTTTTTTTTATTTTGTTTGGAATAACTTTTATGAAACCGCAATCGTTAAAACCAAATTGGATTGAAATATCAACTAAAAGTTTAAAGCAGCAACTCATCCAAAAGTATGGTGAAAAGCAAAAGGCAAATATCGAAAAAGGAATAACTCAAGTTGCTGAATTTTGGCGTGAAAGCGACGGCAGCCAAACCCAGTTTGAAGATTTTGTTTCTGCAAATTATGCAGGTGATCCGGACACGCATAATCAACTCTTCGATAGATTTGAATATCTTCTTGAACAAACCGATGGTCACTTTAATAAACTAAATTTGGATTATCGCCGTCAAGCTGATTTAGAATTAGGTCCAATTTTGCCGGTTGATGAAATATTTGCCGGATACGATCCTTCTGCTCACATCAACGATGATTTTTTTCAAAATAAAATTGCTTTTGTTGTTCTGCTCAATTTTCCATTAACAACTTTGGAAGATCGTTTATCGAAAGGGGAGTTATGGACGCGTAAAGATTGGGCGGAAACCCGTTTGGCGCATCGTTTTGCAAAAAGAATTCCCGCAGAAGTTAATTTGGCAATTGGTGAAGCTTCGGCAAAATCATCTGCATATATAGCCGGTTACAATATTTGGATGCATCACGTAATAAGTGAAAAAGGGGAGCGGCTTTTCCCCGAAAAAATGCGTTTACTTTCCCACTGGAATTTGCGCGATGAATTAAAAGCAAATTATCCATTAGAAAAAATTGGATTGACGAAACAAAGAATCATTCAAAAAGTTATGGAAAGAATTGTTACACAGACAATTCCCGAAATCGTTATCGACAATCCGGCAGTTGATTGGAATCCTTTTACAAATGAAGTGAAAATTTCTTCTGTGAAAGATTATTCTGAAAATAAAAATGCAGTTATAAATTTCTCAGATAAAGCCGAACCAAACACCCGTTATAAAATGCTGCTTGATGATTTCAAAGCTGCAAAGTTGGCTGATCCTTATTCTCCAACCGCAAAAACCATGATCGAAAGAAGATTTAACGAAAACCGTGAAATGCCGGAAGTTCGTGTGAAAGAAATTCTCGAATCAATTTTATCGTCTCCACTTGTAAATGAGACTTCCAAGCTGATTGAAAAGAGATTAGGGAAATCACTTGAACCATTTGATATTTGGTATAACGGATTTAAACCAAAGAGCAAGTACTCGGAAGCTGACTTAGATAAAATTGTAGCAAAAAAATATCCAACTCCGAAAGCTTATCAAAAGGATATTCCGAATCTTTTAGCCAAGCTTGGATTCACAAAAGAAAGAGCAGAATTTTTAGCAAACAATATTGAGGTTGATCCTGCCCGAGGCTCCGGTCATGCGTGGGGTGCAGGAATGCGTTCCGAGAAAGCGCATCTCCGTACTCGCGTTGATAAAACCGGAATGAATTATAAAGGTTATAACATCGCGGTTCATGAAATGGGACATAATGTGGAACAGACTTTTTCTTTAAATACGATCGATCATTTTTTGCTGCAAGGTGTTCCGAACACCGCGTTTACCGAAGCGTTCGCATTTCTTTTCCAGAGCAGAGATTTAGCCTTGTTGGATTTGCAACCGGAAGATCAAAATGCAGAAGCATTACATGCACTGCAAGATTTTTGGGCAACGTATGAGATTGCCGGTGTATCGCTTGTTGATCTTGAAGCATGGCATTGGATGTACGAACATCCGGATGCAAATGCAGAACAATTAAAAGAAGCTGTTCTCTTAATCGCAAAAAGTATTTGGAACAAGTTTTATGCGCCGGTCTTTAAAATAAAAGATGTGGTGCTGCTCGGTATTTATTCGCACATGATAGATTCTTTCCTTTATTTACCGGATTATCCGCTCGGTCATATTATTTCTTTTCAAATAGATGAGCATATAAAGCAAACAGGAAACCTTGGAAAGGAATTCGAAAGAATGGCAACGTTCGGCAGCGTCTCACCCGATGTTTGGATGAAGCATGCAACGGGTTCGCCGGTAAGTGAAATGTTTTTACTTGATGCTGCTAGAAAAGCGTTGGAAAAAATTAGAAATTAATCCTGCAAATGGGATGAAAAACAGCAATAATTTCTTTACTTTTAAAATGAAATTACTGCTCACAATTCTATAAAGAAGAAAAGCGCCGTTGGATGCCGGCATTGTCGTGCAATTAAAAGTGTAGTTTTAATTTCGCTTTTAGAAAAATAAAGAGGAATAAAGTGCAACAAATTTCTTTTGCTTTAGGAAGACAGACATTATTGCTATACAGGAAATCGATTTCCGTTTTTTCCTTTGTATTAGAAATTATTTATGAACTGAAAAACTTTTTCCTTCAGCGGAAAATTACCCGGCTCATCTTGATTCGTCAAATTCTCTTTACTGGATTTGAAGCATTAGGTTTGATCGCTTTTGTTGCAGTTGCTGTTGGTGGAATAATCATTCTCGAAGGAAGCGCAATTCTTCCCGGTTTCGGACAAAGCAAACTGCTATACACTATTCTTGTAACGGTAATTCTTCGCGAACTTGGTGGACTGCTTACAGCCTTTATTATCATCGCCCGCTCGGGTACTGCCATTGCGGCCGAACTAGGAAATATGGTGGTTAATCAAGAAGTGGAATCGCTTGTCTCTTTCGGCATCTCACCGATTTTATATTTGGTAGTTCCCAGAGTACTTGGCGTCGTGCTTTCAATGATAGCGCTAAATATTTATTTTAATATTGCAGCATTAGCTGGCGGGTGGTTTATGGCATATCTTTTTGCCCCAATCCCGATTCCGGATTTCCTTTATAAATTATTTTCAGAAATTTCAGTGAGCGATATTACTTCAAGTTTTATCAAATCACTTTTCTTTGGATTTATCATAGCAGTAGTCTCGAGTTATCAAGGACTTCAAGTCAACTTTGCTTCCACTGAAGTACCGCAGCGAACTATTAAAGCAGTAGTTCTTTCTCTCAGTTGGGTGATCATTGTAGATATTCTTATTACGGCAATAATGTATTTAGTATAATGCAAAAATTGGAAGCAAATAACGTTTCTTATAATAAGGAAAATCAAATTTTAAATGATTTTTCTTTTTCTTTCGATCAACAATTATATGGGATATTATCCGATCAGTCGGAAGAGAATACCAACGTTCTTAAAGTTCTTGCAGGATTACTTGAACCCAACGGAGGAAAGGTTTTACTTGATGGGAAAAATGTATTCACGTCGTTCCAGAAAAAAGAAAGAACTATAAGAAAACAAATTGGATTTGTTTTTCAATACGGCGGACTACTCTCAAATATAAATGTTCTCGAAAACCTTTTAGTACCTTATGATTTTCATTTTCCGGAAATATCTTTTGAAGAGAAAAAGAAAAAAATTGCACGTTTGATGGAAATCTTTGAATTGCCAGGCAAAATATTAACTGAGCGACCGGCAAAACTAACAATCTCTACACGTAAGGCACTTTTATTTATAAGAACGTACTTAACTGAACCGAAAATTATTTTCTATGATGATCCATTTATGAACTGCAGTTTTCAAATAAAAAGAACTATTCTCCAAATGATCTTAAAGTTAAAAGAAGAAAATATTATTCAGATATTTTGCGAAAGTATTGATGCGCAATTGTACGAGTTGGCTGATACTGTAATTTTCTTGCAACAAGGGACTTTATATTCATCAAATACGTTTAATGAATTTAAAAAATCAAAATCTGATTTTGTCACAGGCTTAATTTCAAAATTATTAGCAGAGTAACTTATGAAATTTAAATTACGCTACTCGGAAAAAATTGTCGGCACTTTTTTAATTGCCGCACTCATCATTATTGCTGCTTCAACTGGATATTTATTATTGCATAATAAAGTATTTGAGAAAAAATTCCTGTTCAAAGCAAAATTTGGTGACGCTGTGGGACTGTCGTCTTCAACTCCAGTATATTTTAGAGGATTTAAAATCGGAGTGATCACCGATTATGAATTAACGGAGGACAATTATATCCTTGCCGATTTTAAAGTATATGAAGAATTCAGAAAAAAAATTGTAAAAAAATCAGCATTGTTGAAAAGTGTTAATCCGGTTACTTCAACCAGTACGATTGAATTTCTGCAAGGTCCGGAGAACTTTTCAGAATTAGCAGAAGGAAGTATGATTCCTGCGATTGATATTCCCGAAGGTGAAATCCTTCTCGCAAAAAATATGGTGAAAAAAACCGGGGATCCCCTGAGCACGGTTATTTATAATCTTGCAGCCTTCTCCGAAAATATTAATAAAGATAATAATGTTGATAAAGGGGCATTCTTCCGCGCATTGGTAAATATGGCTGACGCCGCCGAGGGGATGAAAAAAATCACAGACAACTTGAATATTGATATCGAAAGCATTTCCAAACCTGACAAATATGGAAGACGTCCGATGGCATCTTTGGTGGTAAATGCCGCACAGATATCCGATTCTTTGCGGGTAATGACGGGCTTGGTTAATCATTCTTTAATGCGTTTAGATACTGTGATAACTGCTTACAGCCAGCCTGAAGGACTTGTCGCCAAAATGATTGATCCGGATGGAAAGCAAATTATTGAACCGATCAGAAAAACCATTTCTAATTTAAATGACGTGCTCCCCAAGCTTGAAAAGTTTTCTGAATTTCTTGTTACACAGCAGGGACAATTCGTTATTATTCTTAAACAACTCGTGGAAACATTAGATGAAGTTCAAGTTACCTTTGAAACGATAAACAATGGTCCTTTGATCGGCAAGCCAAAGAGTGAAAGAAAAAAATAATATAAAAAAAGATAAGGCTTTCTCAAAAGCGATCTTAAAATCGCATTGAGCGAAGTCGAAGTGTGATTATTGTATAATGCTATAACACTGTTCCAAAATTGCTATTGAAAAGTTTTGAATAGTAAAATTAGGTTGTTAAGTTAGATGTATAGAAATATTTTTTTGAAAGTATAACTAAGAACTATTGAGCCAGAGGCTCACAAGTATAGTCAGTAAAACGCCGTAGCACAATATATTTATTCTAATTTTCTTGAATTACATTTATATAATTGTGTTGGCAATTATATTGTGACCCCGTACAAACAATGACATGAATGAATATTGAATTTAAAAGACTTGACAGTTTAGACCCAAACTTTGAAAAGAATTTTTCTGAGTTTGAGGATCAATTTTATGATATTTTATCTATGTCATATTCAATATACTATGGAAAAGAGTATCACGGAGACAGAATCAAAAATGGCAAGGCAATTATTTATTTAGGTTTCGTAGAAAATATTTTAGTTGCTGTATCATATGTTAAAAGAAATTTAAGAAGAGGCGGAACAGCCGTTTATCCAGAAGAATACAGGCGATTAGGACTTGCAAAAAAACTTGTGGAATTATCGTTAAAAGATTTTCCAAAACAATTTACAATTTTAAGCACAAACAATGAACATAGTCATAAAATGCTTGCTTTAATGAATAAAGTTGGTTTTAAAATGGCAACAAGAGAAAAAGAAGTAAAAGAAATTGTGGAAAACGAATTTTCATTACTTTCCAATTTTAGGTTTTACAATGACTATTTCGTCTTTGATAGAGAAAGTGAAAAAAGAGAAACAAAAAGATATTTTTTAACTTTGCTGTATACTTTGTAAAATGGAACAACTTGACAAAGAAACTGTAATAAAAATACTAACTGCGTTTGCTGTAATTGTTGCTGCATTCGTTGCAGGTATGTTAGGCTTTTTTGCCCAATTGATACTAAAACGGTTTGATAATTTACTAGCTGGGAAAAAAGAAAAAGAAAATCAAAAACTTAAATTCTATATACCATTATTAAGATGTTTATATGAATTAGATGACAGATTAGATAGAATTGTTAATAAACAACTCGATTCCAATTGGTTAGATGCAAAATATCTTGACGATATAAAAAACAAAAAAGGGTTTGCTTCCAATCCTAATAATACAGGGTATTTCATAATAAGTAGTATTTATCTTATTGCTAGTTTTTTTGGATTAACAGAAGCAATTAAAAAGGGAGTTGATACAACTAAATTCTCATATAACCATAAAACAATAGTCAAGTATTGGAACAAATTAAAAATTATAGCTAATAAAACATTAGGGCTTAAGCAAAATCAAAATATTTTTCAATTTGACCCAGACATAAGTATAATTAGTAGGATTTTTGTTCACCCTGATTTATTTAATAATTATATTCAAACAAAATCATTAATTGCCCCAGTAGATGCATGTAAACTTCATAAACATATTCAGCATTCAATTGGTGAAATGATGCTTGAGAAAGATGGTGAAGATAAATATAGAGTTAAAAGTTTTAGAGAATTTTATGATTCCTATATTATGGACGAAGGTTTTAGATTTTGGTTCGTTTTAATTGAAAATCTATTTTGTAATTTATCAAATTTTCAAAAGAATAAAAGCATAGAAAAGAAAGTTGAACTCAAAAACGATATAAGACCATTAAGATTAATAGCAATTCAATACTGGTGTCGAATTCTAATGAAAAATATCTCTAAAGAACTAGACTTGGATGAATTAAACCTTGAAACAAGACCACCAGATGACGTACTTATAAACTTAAGTGATGAATTAAAAAGCACAATTAAATCATTTAAGTTGGACAATACTCAAACATATCTTTTAGGTTTAAAATTAAATAACTAATAATATTAAATAACTAATAATAAAACATTATGCAAAATTCAATAATAACAGTGATTTATTCTCATGGTAGATTTGGTTCACCTTGGTATGGTTTCAAAATTGAAGCATTAAGACCAGTGGCTTTAAAAATGGGTATTAATATGATTTCGATAAGATACCCAGAGGACATGCCAATTGAAGAAATGGAAGACAAACTTTTTAATGTTATCAAAGATGATGTGAATGTCCCTGGCGACCTCGTATTATTAAGTTCTAGCAGAGGAGCATATATTTCAACAAGAATTTCACAAAAAGTCATTACATATTTTGAAAACGAAGAAGTTAGAATGGACGATGATAAAACCCTACCTAAAAGACATTTATTGGGACAGTTTTTAATTGCACCGGCATTTTATATTAAACCCGAATACTATCCAGACCAAAATCCAACACCTGCTTCAAGTATCAAAACCACCATAGTTCACGGGTTTGATGACAATGTTATTGCCAGTGAAAATAGTATAAAATTTTCTAAACTTTTCAAATCTCAACTCTACTTAATAGAAGGTGGACATAGGTTGAATTCACAGCGCGCCAGACTTTGTCTATTATTTGAAAGTTTTTTGACTGACATCTTAACTTCATCTGACCAACATTTTGAAAACTGGTTAAAAGACAATCCACAAGAGACAACTCAACCTGATGACTGGAAATAACTACACATCAAATATTGCCAAAATGGGGGCGGACGTGCTTCTATGACTAATGTGCAATAACCAACTTTTATATTTTACTTTTTTGAAGTCCAGCTATCTTTTAAAGTAACGGTTCTGTTAAACACTAATTTTTCTTGAGTAGAAAATTTTGAATCAAGACAAAAGTATCCGTTCCTCTCAAATTGAATATGCTCTCCGATTTTTGCGTTCTGTAAAGACGGTTCAACAAGAGCATCATCAATAATTTCAAGAGAATGAGGATTCAGGAAATTTAACCAGTTCTCATCCGAAGCCAGATTTTCAATTGTAAAAAGTCTATCGTACAGTCTCACTTCAACGGGAACAGCTTGCAATGCCGAAACCCAATGAATTGTTCCTTTAACTTTTTTAGCGCTCGTTCCGGTTCCGCTTTTTGTTTCCGGGTCAAATGAGCAGCGCAATTCAACAACTTCGCCGTTTTCATTTTTTATAACTTTATCGCATTTGATGATGTAAGCATAACGCAATCGCACTTCGCCGCCGGGAACAAGCCGGTGAAATCCTTTTGGTGGATTTTCTATAAAATCTGTTTGCTCAATAAATAATTCACGCGAAAAAGGAATATTTCTCTTTCCCATTGCAGCGTCTTCGGGATTATTTACCGCTTCTAACTCTTCAACTTTATCTTCCGGATAATTTGTTAAAACAATTTTTAACGGACGCAGCACAGCCATTACCCGTTGTGCGCGTTTATTCAAATCATTCCGTATTGAAAATTCAAGCAGAGAAATATCTGTCAAAGCATCTCTTTTCGCCACCCCAACAGTTTCAGCAAAATCTCTCAATGCTTCGGAAGAATATCCTCTTCTGCGTAAACCGGAAATGGTTGGCATTCGCGGATCATCCCAGCCATCAACATAATTTTCTTTGACAAGTTGAAGCAGTTTTCTTTTGCTCATAACCGTGTAATTTAAATTCAACCTGGCAAACTCTATTTGTTGGGGATGATAAATCCCAAGTTCATTTAAAAACCAATCATAAAGGGGGCGGTGGTTTTCAAATTCCAGAGTACAAATTGAATGGGTAATCTTTTCAATTGAATCTTCCAATCCATGCGCCCAATCATACGTAGGATAGATGCACCATGCATTTCCCTGACGCTGGTGAGTTTCATGAACAATGCGGTACATGATTGGATCGCGCAAATTGATGTTTGGAGAAGCCATATCAATTTTTGCGCGCAAAGTTTTTTCACCGTTCTTAAATTCTCCATTGCGCATGTGTTGGAATAGATCAAGATTTTCTTCAATACTTCTGCTACGGTCAGCGCTTTCTTCTCCCGGCTCGGTTAAGGTTCCGCGCGTTGCTCGGATTTCATCGGCATTTAAATCGCAGACGTAAGCTTTTCCTTTTTTAATCAACCCGATGGCAAACTGATACATCTGCTCAAAATAATCTGACGCAAAAAACAATCTATCCTCAAACTCAACGCCAAGCCATTTTGCATCTTCAATAATTGAATCAACATATTCCTGTTCTTCTTTGCTGGGATTTGTGTCATCAAAACGGAGATTGAATTTTCCTTGGAAATCTTTTGCAATACCGTAATTAAGGCAAATCGATTTTGCATGCCCGATGTGAAGATAACCGTTTGGTTCCGGTGGGAAGCGTGTATGAATGTTGCCATTCCATTTATTAGTTTCTAAATCTTCATTAATGATTTCATAGATGAAATTTTTTTTCTTTGTGGATTCAGACGGTAGTCCGGTGTTGTGTTGTTCACTCATAGGGTTTCTATTTTTTGTTACAAATTTACAGAAATTTAAAACAAAAAAACCCGAAACGAAAATCCCGGGTCTTTTTAAAATTAATTATTTTTTATTTTGAAGGTTTTGCGCGTTCAACAACGGTGCGGTCGCCCTTCTTTTTTGAATTTAATTTTTCTAAGACAACTTCTGCATCGCGCGGGGAAACGGAAAAGAATGAATACGTGTCCATTACTTGAACCGCATCAATTCTGCGTGATTCAATATTAGTTTTTTGCATAAGCATGTCGACTAATTTTTTTGGGCTTAAACCGTCTTTTTTCCCAACGGCAATAAATAATCTTTCCTGACCTTTGTCACCTCTTTCTCTACCTTCTCCTCTGTAACCATCTTCTCTTCCTCTGCTTTCTCCTCTGGGACTCTCTTCTCTTCTTCTACCATCGCCTCTAGGGTTCTCTTCTCTTCTTCTGCCGTCTCGTGGTTTATCTTCTCTTCCTCTACCGCCTCTTGATTCTTGTCTTCCTCTAGAGCTGCTACTTTTTGATTCAAAGTTTCCGGATTGCCTCTTTGATTCAAAGAAGTCCTGTACGTTTGCATAACTTCCTTCTTCAAGAGAATTTTGAAAAGCATATTGAATCAATGCGGAAGTAATTTCTTCAGGTGTGTTATTCTCAAGCAAGTCTTTGGCAAGAGTAACGTAGTTTGTATCAACACCTTTAGTAATAAGATTTTTAATTTCTAAGGCAATTTTCTCTTTTTTGAAATTGATCACTTCTTTTACTTGTGGGATACGTCCTTTTCGGATATCAGTCTTTGTAATGTTTTTAATGAACATCAATTTTCTATATTCTTCAGGTGAAACGAAAGTAATCGCAGTTCCTTCTTTTCCGGCCCTTCCTGTTCTTCCGATGCGGTGCAGATAAGCCTCAGGGTCTTGAGGTAACGCAAAATTAATTACGTGTGTAAGGTCGTCGATATCCAAACCGCGTGCGGCAACATCGGTTGCAACAAGCACGTTCGTCTTTTTCTTTTTAAACTTATTTAAGATTTTTTCCCGCTGGGCTTGAGAAATATCTCCGTGTAATCCTTCCGTGTCATAATCGCGGTCATGTAATTTTGAAGTAATGAAATCGACATCATTTTTAGTTCTGCAAAAGACAATTCCGTAAAATTCATTTGTTGTGTCAATAATGCGGCAGAGAGCTTCAAGTTTGTCAGATTCGCGGACTTCAAAATAAATCTGATCGGTTAATGTAATAGTTTGTCCCGCATTTTTTGCTTTCACAATTTCGCGGTTTTTCATATATTTTTTTGCCAGGGTTGAAATTCGATCCGGCATTGTAGCTGAGAATAAGAATGTTCTTCGCTCCGAGTTAGCTCCGCTTAATATTTCTTCAATGTCATCAATGAATCCCATATTGAGCATTTCATCGGCTTCATCTAAAACCACAAAAGAAAGTTTACCAAGAGAAAAAATCTTTCTCTTCAATAAATCCATAACTCTTCCGGGAGTTCCAACAATAACATCAACTCCTTTTTTCAGTCTTCTTAATTGAATATCGTAGGACTGTCCGCCATAAATAGGGGCGACGTGAATATTTTTATGTCCACGAAGAGAGTTAAACTCCTCCGCAACCTGAATAGCAAGTTCACGTGTAGGAACGAGGACTAAAACTTGGAGATGACTGGATTTGGTTGCTAATTTATCTATTATGGGTAATGCAAACGCTGCAGTTTTTCCGGTGCCGGTTTGTGCTTGTCCTATTAAGTCGCTCTCAGATTGAAGAATTAACGGGATTATTTTGCTCTGAATTTCAGTCGGTTCTTCAAATCCCTTCATCTTAATAGCTTGAAGCATTTCGTCGGAGAGTCCTAATTCATTAAAGGAAGTGGTCATGTAATGTGTACTTTCATCTGGTTGATATTATGCCATGAATTGAATTTCAACCTATGAAGAATAGCTCTTGTGTTCTCTAGAAACGATAAAAGGGAGGACAAAAAGTAGATAATAAACAAATCCTAATAAGTAGAAATAATTCCGTGTGCTAAAATAATCGAATTTCTTATCATTTCATAATAAGGGAAAAGCTGAAATAGAGTTAAAATCAAACTTTTACTAATTCTTTAGCGATATTTATTCGATCAATCGTTTCTTCTTTGCCGAGAATGAAGAGAATATCGAACAATCCCGGACCGCCGCTAACTCCAGAAACCGCTAAACGAAGCGGGTGGATAATTGCTGCATTTTTTACTCCCGCTTCTTCGGCAACTTTGTGTAAAACATTTTCATAATCTTCTTTTAAGGGATTTTCAATATCATGAATGGTTTTAGCAAATTTTTGAAGAAGTTGTGCACTTTCATGTGTCCAATGTTTTTTTATCGCTTCAAGATCATAGGATTGCGGTCGGGTTAGGAAATAACTTCCGTTGAGAATAATTTCTTTAACAAAATTTATCCGCTCCTTCATCGAATGAATTATGAGCAATAACTTTTCGTCGTTTAACGAATGGTTATTAAAAGATGAAACTGCAAGTTCTTCCTTCAACAATTTCAAGAATTCTTCATCACTCTTTTTTTGAAGATGAGCGAAATTCATGGATTGAAGTTTTTCGATATTAAAAACCGCCCCGGCTTTATTTACCCGTTCTAATGAAAATGATTCACACAATTCATCAAGGTAATAAAACTCTCTATCGTCTCCTGCGCTCCAGCCGAGAAGAGCAACAAAATTAACGAGCGCTTCTTTCAAATAACCTTTTGCGCGGTAATCTTCCACCGCCACATCGCCTTGCCGTTTACTTAATTTAGATTTATCCGGATTTAACAAAAGAGGGAGATGCGCAAATTTCGGAATTTCCCAGCCGAAATATTTATAAAGCAAAATATGTTTCGGTGTTGATGAAAGCCATTCCTCTCCACGAATTACGTGGGTAATTTTCATCAAATGATCATCAACAACATTTGCAAGATGATACGTTGGATAGCCGTCGCTCTTTAATAAAATCTGATCGTCAACCACATTGCTGTTAAAAATAACTTCACCCCGGATGATATCATCAATACGGATCATTTCATCCGGTTGAACATTTAAGCGGATAACGTAAGGCTCATTGTTTTTAAGTTTTTCACTTATTTCAGTTTCATTTATATGAAGGCAATGCTTATCGTATTTTGATTGTACACTGGTTTTTTGCTGTTCGTCGCGGAGTTGTTTTAATCTGTCTGAAGTGCAAAAACAGTAGTAAGCTTTTTTTTGTCGGACGAGTTCGTCGGTATATTTTTTATAAATGTCTAATCGTTCGGATTGAACATACGGACCAAATCCACCGTCTTTTCCCGGACCTTCGTCATAATCAAGCCCTGCCCACTTCAATGTAGTGATTAGATTTTCAACGGCTCCTTCAACAAGACGTGTTCTGTCCGTATCTTCTATGCGAAGAATAAAAGCGCCGTTATTTTTTTTTGCAAAAAGATAATTATAAAGTGCAGTACGGAGACCGCCAACGTGCAAGTATCCTGTTGGACTTGGCGCAAACCTGACTCTTGGATTTTCACTAATCATTATTAAACTCTATTGTGTTTTAGATAAATAAGATTATGCTTCATACCAAAGGATCTTGTTTTTAATTAATGGAAAGATATAAGGACTTATCCCTTTTTCTGTAAGAAGATCAACTTTTCTACCGAAAATATTCTCTAACTCAAAAGCTAAATCAATAAAATTGTCAAAAGATTTATCCTCAAAGTCAACGAGCAAATCAATATCGCTTATCTTAGTTGCTTCGTTTCTTGAAAATGAACCGAATAATCCAATTCTTATAACACTATATTTTTTTAATAATGCTCTATGACCTTTGAGTATTTCAATAATTTCACTAGAAGAATATTTTTTCATTTAATTTTATTTCCTTTTCTCAAAATTAAGCAAAGATTAAGATATTTATAGACGATCATCTTAAATTAGTAGAGAAAATAACGGTGTAGTTTTTAAGCCGCCTAACGGCCTGCGGTTCACCCGCGCGGACCGCGCGCGAAGAAGTGTAAACCTTGCGATGCATGAAAGCAGCGGTCCGCGTCGGGTGCAACCGCTTAGTTAGGCCTTTGTCTCGCAGCAGTCACCTACGCCTCTTTGGTATCGCGAAGCCGAAAGCCACACCAATGAAGATGCCCATACTGATGCCGACCGGTAGGTTTTTCATAGCCACGCCGCCAATAATGCCGAGCGTCATTCCGACCAGCAACCAACCGGCATTGAACCTGGCCGCCCGCTTTGGAGATTTATTATTCATGTTCGATGGGGAAAGTTCTTTTGCCTAACTATTAATTATACTGCCAAAATTCCGTATAGTACACATGGCAGTCTGCGTACTATATTTTAACTGAAACTTTATTTTTTGCCGTTTTATCAACTTTAATACTTGAAAATTCTGTATAACATACACCCTATTACAAGATACTATCCAGCGGACTTTTTACTCTCTTCTTTTTACTTGAAACTTGTCGCGCTATGCTCTTTTAATAAATTTATCGGAAGTGTAAAACTTTACTTTCTCAACAAATTCCTGGCTGTCAATTGGTTTTGGAATATAATCGGTCGCGCCTGATTCCAAACATTTCTCTTTATCACCTTTCATAGCAAAGGCAGTAAGAGCGATAATCGGAATTTCTTTATAGTCCAACATCATTCTGATTTTTTCTGTAGCTTCAAATCCGTTCATAACAGGCATCTGCATATCCATTAGAATGAGATCGAATTTTTGCTTGCCAACCTGGTCAACTGCTTCGGCACCGTTCTCAACCACCACCACCGATGTAAAATTATTCTTTTTTAACAAACGGGTAACAATTATTTGGGAATGTTTGTAATCTTCCACCAAAAGAATTTTCGGTACATCGATTTGTTTTGCCGCTTCTTCAGGTGTAGTAGGTTCGTCATAGCGGTTGATCATTGCGTTTACAGTGCTTGCTAAATCTTCAATATTAGTACTTCGTTTGTCAAGCAGTTCAGTAAACAACCCATCAATTTTCTTTAGATCTTCCTCATAATTTTCTTTCCCGGTATAAATCATAATCGGAAGATTAGTGTACTTTGGATTTGATTTTATAAGCTTGATCAAATCAAACCCGTTGATCTCAGGCATATCGAGATCAATGATCGCCAGGTCAAGAGGGATGTCTTTTATAGTCTCGATAACTTTAGAGGACTGAGAAAGGGCAATAGGGTTATAGCCGACAGACGATATTGCCTCTTTCACTAAATTCAATGTCGGAACATCATCATCAACACAAAGAATGTTTGAATCTTTTTTCAGTTTGTAACTTGTTAAGACTTCAACTAAATCTTTGTACTTGATCGGTTTAACAAAGTACTCAACAGCTCCCATTAAAAAAGCTTTTTGCTGTTCGGCTTCAACCGAACAAACAATTATCGGAATAAATTTAGTGGATTTATTTTCCCGGATTTTCTTAAGCAATTCCAAACCGTTAATATCCGGAAGTATAATGTCGGTAATAATAGCAAGCACTTGTTCACGTTCCAGATATTCAAGCGCTTTTAATCCGGCATTAACAATTACCGGTTCATATCCCCATTTATTAAGATAGTTGGCTAGGAGTTTTGAAGTGGCATAATCATCTTCAATTACTAATACTTTATTCTTTCCTTCCGATGCCTTGGGAAGAATAGAAATCTTAGCTTCAATATCATTAACTTCATTGATCGGAAGAATAAAGCGGATGTTCGTTCCTCTATCCCTATTTGAAGCTGCCTCAACGGTTCCCTGCATTAATTCAACATACTTTCTGGCAAGCATATAACTTAAAGCAGTAAAACTATATTGCTTTTGAGCGGAAATATCTAATGCTTTAGGAAGAGAACTTCTATCCGGCATAGAAGCGGTTTTATTTGAAATATTGATCGCAACATGTTTTTTATCTAAAAGATTAGCGGTAACGGTTACTTCCCCGCTTACCGAATGATAAAGCAGATAAGATAAAAAATTTGTAAGCACAAGCCGTAATTTCTGATGATCAATTTTAATAATCGCCGCTAAGTCGTTTGCTATTGAGGAAACGAATGTAAACCCGGTATTTTTTAATTTATCAGATTGCTGATTTAAAATCTCAGTAACAACATTTTTGAAATTTATTTCGCTTGGAGTTTGAGTTACTCCGCCGCCGTCCACCCGTGCAAAATCAATTAGATCGTTTAAGAGTGAAAGGAGTTTTTGTGCATTATCTCTGATGGTTAATACATAATCCGCTTGGTTGGAAGTGAGCTTGTCGTCATTTAATAAAGAAGAAAATCCGATAATGCTGTTTGTCGGAGTGCGAAATTCGTTTGCTAATTCGGCAACAATTTTACTTAAATTAAACTCCGGTTCAATAACAGCTCCGGATACAGTTTGGAGATATGGAATAAGAAATTCGCCAAATTGTTCTAAAAATTCTCTATCGCCTTGAGTGAATGGGGTTTTTTGCGAAACTTTTAAAAGATATTTTTCTGAAGAGACTTTTATCGAAATACAGCTTTCGTAAATCACAAAATCGGTTGATTGGATCTCACAATTTACATCCGCGTTAAATAAAACTTTTGCAAAATCATTTTGATGAATCTTGCACGAGGAGCATTCATATAAGGCATTTGGCAAAAAAGATTTCCGTGCGGAAGGGGACTTTCCCTGAAAGACTAACTTATTATTGTTGTTAATCTTAAAAAGAATTGCTGATTGAAGTTGAAATTCATTCGCAATAAATTCGCAAAGTTTGTTCGGGAACTCTGAGATATTATGCGCAACAGAATTTTGTAACTCATTTAATCCGGTTAGCAAGTGAAGGTTCGATATTATCATAACGCTATAATTAATTCTCCATTTGCCCTAAATATAAAGATTTTCTTTAGAAATGAAAAAGATTATTTCGTTTCTTCAGGTACTTGGTAAAAAAAAGTGAAAATTTGTAGTAATTACTCCTTGACAAAGACCTTTAAGGGTAATATATTTCACCCATGAAAAAGCAATTATTTATCTTTATAACTTTTCTTTCCGTTACCTCTCTTTTGGGCGGAGTATTTTTAGATTTTATAAACGCTAAGAACGAAGGTGAAAACGTCCGCATTGAATGGAAAACATCCGATGAAAAAAACGTTAAGGAATTTGTTGTTGAAAGAAAAACTTATCAAGGTGAGTTTAACGCTTTAGAAACAATTAAACCTCTTGGCTCTAATTCTTATTATACTTTTCTTGACCAAAATGCTTACAAAGTTACCGATGTAATTTTTATCTATCGTATTAAAATAGTTGATTACGATGGTGCCATATCATATACAAAAGAAGTGAGCGTATCACATAACATTTCCGGCGTTAAAAGAACGTGGGGAAGTATCAAAGCAATGTTCAGATAGTTTTTGTGTTTACCTTCTCTTCTTTCCAAAAATTCTCTTTCTCCCATCTAAAATATCCTTTCCAAATTTCCATAATTTGTTTTTTTATCTTTGGTATATACTCGTGCACTGCAACCAAAAGAAATAGTGCAGAGACAAAAAGTGAATCATTGAAGCGTGGTTACAAAATTGTTGCAAATGAGAAAAATCAAATTCGCGTGCTTTTAAGTGAGGAGCAAAAATCAGTTTCTCTTGCGGTTCAAGGTGCGTATAATTTTATTTCGGACAATCAAGAAACCGGCAAATTGAAAAAAGGGGATATTCTAAATTTTCAAATTAACAGCGGTGGAGTTAATGTAAAATTTAATTCACGAGAAATTGATGGAATTACTTTCCTTTTGCAGCCGGTTGATTCAGAAAGTGCAATTTTGTTTTCCGGTAAAAAATACTCGGGAGATGTGTTGGTGGTTTACAGTGATAACAATAAAATATTTGTAATCAATCGTTTAGCTGTGGATGATTATTTGCTTGGAGTTCTACCGGCAGAAATGGCGGTAAAATTTAATCAGCCGAAACGATTTGAGGCATTGAAAGCCTTCGCTATTTGCGCAAGAACCTTTGCTGAAATGAAAAAAGCAAAGGGGAATACATATTTTGATATTACGGATGATGTTCGTGACCAGGTCTTTTTAGGTTCCGGAAGTTTTACTGAACTTGATAAAAATGCAGTAACCGAAACATCTCATGAAGTACTAAAGTTCAGAGAAAAACTTGCTGAAGTATTTTATCATTCAGCTTGTGGCGGAATGCTTGAAAATCCTGCAAATGTTTTTTCCGGTAAGGTTGATGATTATTTAGTTACTAAAAAAGATGGAGACGAAAATCCCAACTGCGAAATTTCCCCTACTTTTAACTGGAAAGAGTCATACACTCAATCTGATCTTTTAAAATTATTAAAAGCGAAAAATCTTTTGTCCAAAAAGCAACGGGTAATAAAAGATATTGAAATATCAGATGTATTCACCTCGGGGAGGGTGAAAGAACTCCGTATTAGTTTTAATGGGGCTGAAGACATTGTTCTGAAAGCTACTGAAGTTAGAAACGTTTTTACAAGAAAAGACACTAAAGGAATTTTGCGTTCTTCTTTATTTACAATTTCAAAAGAACTAGCAAAAGGTGAATTGAAAAAAATAATTTTGAGTGGAAAGGGAAGCGGACATGGAGTCGGGATGTGCCAATGGGGGGCAATGAATCTTTCGACCAAAGGGAAAAGTTATAACGAAATTCTTGATTTTTATTTTCTTGGCTGCACAATAGGGAAAACTGAATGATCCCAGCTTCCGTTAAAATATATCTTGCTTCAAAATCTCCGCGCAGAAAAAAATTGTTGGAGCAAATAAATCTTCATCCGGAAATTTTACATTGCCATTTTGATGAAGAATATCAGGCTAATCAAAAACCTTCAATCATTGCAAAAAAACTTGCTCTACAAAAATTAGATGAAGCTAAGAAACTGAACAAGAAAGGTATTTTAATAACTGCCGATACCATTGTTGTCATCAATGGAAAAATACTCGGAAAACCGGCTTCAATTCACCAGGCAGTTTTTATGTTAAAAAGTCTTAGTAAAAAAAAACATTTTGTGTACACAGGATTTTGTGTATTCAATTCTCTGAATGGAAAAATGATCAATGATTACGAAAAAACTGAAGTGACTTTTAGAAAATTAAAAGAAAATGAAATTAAGGAATACGTTGCCGGCGGAAGCCCTATGGATAAAGCGGGAGCTTACGGTATTCAGGATGATTACGGTGCAATATTTATCGAAAAGATTAACGGCTGTTATTATAATGTTGTTGGCTTGCCGCTTACAAAAGTTTACCAAGCAATTTTGAAAGTGCTTTGAAATGTTTGCTAAAATTAAAAGAAATATTTTCATCTCACTTGCCGCAGCGGGATTGCTCTATCTCCTTTTTTCACTCTATGCTGATTTTGATAAAGTATTAAAAGCTTTCTCTCTGTTTAATTGGTTTCTTCTTCCTTTGCTTTTGCTTTTATCTTTCTCAAATTACGTAACAAGATTTTTAAAGTGGGATTTTTATTTGCGGCTTTTAAATATCAAAATAAATAAGATTGATTCCTTTTCTGTTTTTATGTCGGGACTAATAATGAGTGTAACTCCCGGTAAAATGGGAGAACTGTTAAAAGCATATTTGGTAAAACAAATATCCGGCGAACCGATAAGCAAAACCGCCCCAATTATTTTTGCCGAAAGAATTACTGATTTTCTTTCACTCATTTTTATCGGACTTATCGGCGGGTATGTGTATAATTTTGGAAGAGGAATAATCATTGCTGTGGGGATATTTTTTGTGATCGTTACAATCGCTTTAACAAATAAAAATATCGGCGAAGCGATCATTAACTTTTTTTCAAAAATCAATTTTGTAAAAAAATATGGATCGCATGTAAAAGCAGCTTATGAAAGCTCCTACCAAATGCTTCAAATAAAACCTTTGTTTCAAATGTCGTTGTTAAGTTTGGCAGCTTGGTTTTTAGAATGTTTGGGATATTACATAATTCTCGTTAATTTTAAAGTAGAAGTTTCCTTGCTTTGGGCCTCTTTCAGTTATGCATTTGCAACTATTGTAGGTGCAATTTCGATGCTTCCCGGTGGTTTAGGAGTAACTGAAGGTTCATTGACGGTTTTACTTCAGCAAGAGCATTATTCACTTGAAATTGCTTTTGCCTCTACATTTATCATAAGGATCGTAACCTTATGGTTTGCGGTTCTGGTAGGTGTTATTAGTGTTCTGCTTTATCAAAAAAGATTTGGGAAAATAACGATCGAACAATAGAAAAAATTGAATGGAGTTCTCAATGAAAAAATTTAAAAAAATCATTCTTCCTGCCGATGGCGAAAAAATCACCTTCTCAAACGGCAAAATCACCGTACCTGATAATCCCATAGTTTTATTCATCGAAGGCGATGGAATTGGGCCCGATATTTGGCGTGCGTCAAAATTAGTTTTTGATGAAGCCGTAAAAAAAGCGTACTCCGGTAAAAAGAAAATTGCGTGGGCGGAAGTTTATGCCGGAGAAAAAGCTGTTAAAGTTTATGGAAAAGATAAATGGCTTCCTCAAGAAACTGTAGATGCTATTAGAGAATATTCCGTTGCAATCAAAGGACCTTTAACAACGCCAATCGGTGGCGGAATTAGAAGTTTGAATGTCGCACTTCGCCAATTGCTTGATCTATTTGCATGTGTTCGTCCGGTGAAATACTATCAAGGGACACCAAGCCCTATGAAACGCCCGCAGGATCTGGATATCGTTATCTTTAGAGAAAATACGGAAGACGTTTATGCCGGAATTGAATTTAAATCAGGTTCAAAAGAGGCTGAAGCATTAATAAAATATATCAATACAAAATTTGATAAAAATATTAGAAAACTTTCAGGTATCGGTATTAAACCGATAAGCGAATTCGGATCAAGACGTTTGGTGAAGAAAGCAATTGAGTTTGCAATTGAAAAGAAAAGAAGTAGTGTTACTCTTGTTCATAAAGGGAACATTATGAAATTTACCGAAGGTTCATTTAAAGAATGGGGTTATAAAGTTGCCAAAGAAGAATTTAGTGATTATGTTGTTACCGAAGATGAACTCTGGAAAAATTTCAACGGGAAAATGCCCGATGGGAAAATTTTATTAAAGGATAGAATTGCAGACAGCATTTTTCAACAACTTTTATTGCGACCGAATGAATATGAAGTATTAGCGACTCCAAATTTGAACGGAGATTATTTATCTGATGCCGCAGCTGCACAAGTTGGTGGTTTGGGTATTGCTCCCGGTGCAAATATGAGTTACGAAACAGCTATATTTGAAGCGACGCATGGAACGGCTCCTAAATATGCCGGACTTGATAAAGTTAATCCCGGTTCGGTTATTCTTTCCGGTGTAATGATGTTTGAATTTATGGGATGGACAAAAGTTTCTGCTTTAATTGAAAAAGCTATGAGAAAAACTATAAAATCGAAAGTAGTAACTTATGACTTTGCCCGTCTGACAAAAGGGGCAAAAGAAGTTGGCTGCTATAGGTTTGCTGAAGAAATTGTGAAGAATTTATAACATGTAAATTAAATCGCATCGTCTTAACGGTGTGTAATAAAAAGTAAAAAAAAGGAGATGTCATGTCAACAAAAGAAAGCAATGTAAGCAAGGGTTTACTAATAGGTTTCTTAACCGGGAGTGTAGTCGGTGCGGCTATAGCTTTATTATATGCGCCTAAAAGCGGTAAAGAACTACGTCAGGACATAAAAGGAAAAGCTGATGAACTACTCGATGAAGCGGAAAAATATCTAGATGTAGCAAAAGAAAAAGCTTCTACTATTTATAACGACGGGAAAAAAAAATCTGAATCACTAATTGCAGATGCAAAAGAAAAAGCCGATGTACTTATTAAGGATGCTGAAAAAGTTTTTTCCGAAGCAAAAGAAAAAGCGGGTCAAGCAATTTCAACCGGCAAAGAAACTGTAGCAACTGAGAGCGATAAAATCAAAAACGCTTTCAAAGCCGGTGTAAGTGCATACAAAGATGCAAAAAATTCATAACGAAAAAAGATTATGATTATTCAAATCTTTCAAGTCTTGCTGTTAGCATCAGCTTCAGTGCTTTGTATTGCTTTGGTTTTTTATATCAAGAGAATTACAAAGTCGTTTGAAAAGATGCAAGCCGATATCAGTCGTATGGCGGACGAGATCCATCCTATGCTTCATTCCTTCGAGACCTTAACTCATTCGGTTAATAAAATTACTACTTATGCTGAAGAACAGATGCATTCCATTTCATGGATGGTTGAATCTGTAAAATCCCGTGTGGTAAATTTACTTGAGGTGGAAAAAAAAATTAGGGAAGGGATTGAGGGTCCGGTACAGAGTTTAACAACGAATTTAAACGCTGTTAAAAAAGGGATTGCGGCATTCGTGCAAAGACTAAAATTCTAAAAATCCCCGCCGCGTAGGCGGGGCTCGAAAATTCTAATCCATAACAAGGAGTAAACCGTGAAAGAATATGGTCCAGAATCATTACGCAACATTGCATTAATCGGGCACGGAGGAACCGGCAAAACTTCGCTGTCCGAATTGTTTTTATTTACTGCCGGTGAAATTAATAGAATTGGAAGTATAGCCGAGGGGAACACAATCTCCGATTATTCAGCCAACGAAATCGAACGTCAATTTTCAATCTCTCTCTCTCTCTTGCACCTCGACTGGAAAAACACCAAAATTAATATTTTAGATACTCCCGGATATTCAGACTTTATCGGCGAAGTTAAAGCAGGCATGAAAGTTTGCGATACCGCCGTTATGGTTCTAAAAGCCGTTGAAGGAGTTGAAGTAGGTTCGGAATCCGCCGGTCATTTTGTTACTGAATACGGGATTCCCACTGCGATTATCATAAATAAATGCGATAATGAACATTCCCGTTTTGAGGAAATTGTAGCTCAAGCTAAGGAGAGATTAACAGATGCGGCAGTTATTGTTACCTTTCCTGCTAAAGAAGGTTTGGGCTTCTCATCTATCATTGATGTTATTAAGATGAAAATGTTTACTTACGGTGATGTTGGCTCAAAGAAAGTTACCGAATCGGAAATCCCGGAAGAATTAAATGCGAAAGTTGAAAAATACCGAACCGAATTAATTGAAAAAGTAGCCGAGCTTAATGAAGAATTAATGAATAAATATTTTGAATCGGGAACACTTTCCGAAACTGATTTAGAAATTGGAATAAAAACTTCAATGATAAACAGAAGTTTAACTCCGGTCTTTGCAACATCCGCAGCAAAAGGAGTCGGAATAAATAACTTTTTGGATTTTGTCGAAAAATATTTCCCCAACCCTGTTGACCGAGGTGCTTTTGAAGCGAAACTAAAAGATAAAAATGAGCAGATATCCCTTCAGGTTGATCCCAAAGGTGAACCGGTAATGTTTATTTTCAAAATTGTTTCCGAACCGCATGTTGGAGAACTTTCACTCTTTAAAGTATTTTCTGGTAAAGTTTATGCAGGGCTTGATTTAATCAATGAAGCAAATGGAAAAAGCGAGCGTTTAAGTCAGCTTTCTGTTCTCAATGGAAGAACTCGAAAAGAAGTAACCCAACTTCTTGCAGGCGATATCGGTGCAGTTGTAAAACTTAAAGATTCGCATACCAGTAATACACTTTCATCAAAAACTTTGCCGGTGATCATCGATCAGATTGTTTTCCCAGAAGCGATTATCCGGGGAGCAATTATTCCCAAAGCAAAAGGGGAAGAAGATAAAATTGCTACATGTTTACACTCGTTGCATGAAGAAGACCCATCATTCAACGTGAAATGGGAACCGGAAATTGCTCAAACAATTATTTCGGGACAAGGAGAACTACATCTTAATTTAGCCGTTAAACGCTTGAAGGAACGCTATGGCGTTGATGTGGATTTAGTTGAACCGAAAATTCCTTATAAAGAAACTATACGCGGCAGAGTTGATGATGTTGAATATAAACATAAAAAACAATCCGGCGGTAGAGGACAGTATGGGCATGTTCATTTTAAAATGGAACCAATGCCGAGAGGCACTGGATTCGAATTTGTTAATGGGATAGTCGGCGGAGTTATTCCAGGACGTTTTATTCCTGCGGTTGAAAAAGGAATAATTGATACAATGGAAAAAGGGGTGATCTCGGGAAACAAAGTTGTTGACGTTAGAGTAACCTTGCATTTTGGTTCTTTCCATGATGTGGATTCTGATGAAATGTCTTTTAAAATTGCCGGCGCTATGTGTTTTAGAAAAGGATTTACCGAATCAAAACCAGTGTTGCTAGAGCCGATCTATGAACTTGAAGTAAAAATGCCTGAAGAATGTATGGGCAACGTTATGGGGGATATTTCAAGCCGGCGCGGAAAAATTCTTGGTATGGAAAGCGACGGGCATTTTCAGATCATTAAAGCAAATGTACCGCTATCTGAACTTTACAAATATTCATCCACATTGAGGAGTTTAACTGCAGGTAGGGGAACGCATAGAAGAAAATTATCTCACTATGAAGATGTTCCAAAGGAGATAGAAAATAAAATTGTTGAAGACTATAAAAAGTCTAAATTAGAAGCATAAAATTAAATTCAAGATGCCGTCATCAATAGATGATGGCATCTTGAATTTATAAATTAGTACATCGCTAAAAAAATGTCGTCTTAATAAATATTTAAAGAATTGGGAATGGAAAAACTCTGGTCTCCATGGCGCTCGCAGTATATCGACTCTTTTTCAAATGTAACAAAAGATTCCGGATGTATTTTTTGTCAAACGGGAAAAGAAGAAGTTGAAACCTCGAGTTCTTTAATTGTCAATAAAGGGGAGTTGACTTTTACGATACTTAATCTTTATCCCTATAATAACGGACATTTAATGGTGGTTCCCTTTCGCCATTTAAGTGAATTCGCTTCACTTACCGAAGAAGAGAATAAGGAAATAATGGCAGAACTTCAGCTTGCGCAAAAAGCGTTGAAACTTGCTATGAACCCTCATGGTTTTAATATTGGGGCAAATTTAGGAAAAGTAAGCGGAGCCGGGATTGACGATCATCTTCATTTTCATATCGTTCCTAGATGGAACGGTGACACTAATTTTATGCCTGTTCTTGCAGAAGTTAAAGTTTTGTCTGAGGATTTAAGGCAAACAAAAGAAAAATTACTTGCCGCTTATCTTAAATTAAAAATTTAGCGGCAAGTAATCATTTCAAATTATTTTTCTTCCTGTGCCATCCATTTTTCTACTGCGGAAAGCAGCCCAGTCATTGCACCAATTAAAGGTTGATGTTGCGTTGCATCAATATCTCCCAATATTTCAGAATGAATATTGATATAAGCATCATTTAAAGTATGAGTGAATACTTTTCCGTTTTCGGAAAGATAGAGCCTCATATTTCTCCGGTCATTCGGTTCAATTTCTCTAATCACATAACCTTTTTCGACCAGCCCGTCAATTATTCTGGTTAATCGGCTGGCGCTAAGATTCATTCGTTCGGCAATTTCTTTATTGTTAATATTTTCAATCTCATTAATTTGACGCAAACATCGGAATTCCGCTTGCGTTAAATTATGTTGCTTTGCGAGTCTTTCTTCTTTTTCATGACAGCGTGCAAGCAGTTTAAAGGTTAGGTCTGCTAATTTACCCGCTGATTTTTGAAGTTCTTGTTGTTCCATAAGTATTGTTATTTCTTTATTGGAATTTGGTGACTAATTTTACTCCACGCTTCTGCATAGTTAAATCCTTTAAATGTTGGACTTTCGCTATTGTGGCAAGTTGTACAGAATTTTTCTCCGTCAGAATGCATCATCAAGCCCTTGCTGATTGATTCTTCCTTGTTTTTCATTACTTTCATATCTTTATAATCTGAACCGGCACCATGACAACTTTCGCATTGAACACCATCTTCAACTTTGAATTTTGCTCCAAGCAAAGCAGCATCTGCGTTATAACCTACAGCATGGCATTTTAAGCAAGCATCAGTTTTAACTGCGGGAGTTTTAAATCCTTTTTCAGCAGCAATTGCATCGGCTTCTTTAGTTTGTAAAGCTTTATAAGCCAGTGCATGTTTTGAACCATTCCAAATGTCTAATTGTTTTCCGGCTTTTTCTGCTTTATGGCACATTCCACAAGTTGAAGAACCGACAAAACTATGAGACTTTTTTTCAGTTTCAGTTTGACCATTTAAAAAAGAAACAAAGAGAACAACGAGAAAGACGGACATTATATTTTTCATTTTTTCACCTTTTGTTTAAGAATGAGTTATTTAAGGAATTTTGTTCCAAATGCATTTATTTTACCGTTTATATGTTTAGTTTTATCAATTATTGTACCGGAAGCATTAACAACCGTTGAATGGCACCATACGCATTGATCAATTGTATAAGAAACGTGCCCAATTGGTGATGGATCCGCATCGCTTTTGCCATGACAACTAAAACATTTTGTTTCAGTTCCATCTAGCAAATTCCATTTGGGAGCTCTTTTGTTGCCTACCATTTTATCCGCTGTGTACTGATTTTGAGACGTAGCTGAAGCATCCGATTTCTTAAATTCGAAGTTACCATGACAATAAGTATTAGCGCAATTGTTGGTAGTTAAATCATATGATGAACCACCTAATTTATTCGCAAAAGCTCCGAAGGTCAATTCAGCTTTTCCGTCGCTGCCGAGATGTCCCGCCGCATTAACATCGGTAGGAACGGTGTGGCACTCCGAACAAGCTAAAGAAATTCCGTTTGCAACAGCAGATAAATGGCTTGAATGTGCACCAACTCCCGGTGATATTGTAGAAGTATTTCCATCCAAATCACTTGGCGGAGATACTTGTGAAGGATTATTGAAATCCCCATGACACGTGTTACATGCAGCGGGACCTTGAGCGCTTGTATGGCAGCCGCTGGTTTTACATGTGGGGCTCGTTCCTCCACCGGTAAAACTACTGCTGTGGCAGCTTGCACAAGCTGAAATATTCCATGCCGTCGCTTTTAAAAATTTCCCGTGGAAATTTGGAGAACTTGTATTGACAATTCCATCTTTATGAACAGCAATAGTTGAATGGCAATCTGTACAATTCCGGCTGTTAAGACTACCTTGGAAATTATCTCCATGGCATGATTGACATCCGGTGAAACTAGTTTTTAATTCATTACGCTTACCATGGAAATTCGGCGAGTTCTCATCAAGTATTCCTGTCTGATGTACATCAATAGTTGTATGGCAGGTCTTACAAGAAGGACTTTGATTTCCTCCGCTAAATGATGCTCCGTGGCAAGGAGAACAATCGGCAAGTCCGCTTTTAAGTGTGTACTTACCGTGGAAGTTTGACGAGTTTACATCGACGATACCTGTTTTATGTACATCGATTGATTTGTGGCAATTTGCACAACTCGGGCTGTTAACACCACCCTGGAAATTATCACCATGACATGTTTGACATGCTGTAAATTTTCCTCCGGTTAATGGATATTTCCCATGAAACTCCGGAGAGTTTGTATCAACAATTCCAGCTTTATGAACAGTTATTGTTGCATGGCAAGTAGCACATGACGGACTTTGGAGTCCACCGGTGAATGTTGCACCATGGCATGAAGAGCAATCAGTAAGACCGGATTTAAGTTTGTATCTACCATGGAAATTCGCAGAATTCTGATCAACAATCCCGGTCTTATGAACATCGATTGATTTATGGCAATTTGTGCAATTTGGGCTAATTCCCTTTCCCTGGAAATTATCTCCATGGCAGCTTTGGCATTCTGTAAATTTGCCTCCGGCTAACGGATATTTCCCGTGAAAATCAGGAGAGTTTGGATCAACAATCCCTGCTTTGTGTGTCGAAAGCGACGAATGACAAGTAGTACATGCCGGGCTTTGTTCTCCGCCCTTGAAGTCAGATCCATGACAAGGTGAACAATCTTTTAGTCCATTCTTAAATTGATATTTGCCATGAAAGTTAACTGAAGCTGTATCAACAATTCCCTCTTTATGAACGTCAATAGATTCATGACATGATGCACAAGTTGGGCTTGAAATTCCACCGGCAAAATTTAGTCCATGGCAAGATTGGCATTTGGAGAATTTATTTAGTAACACAAATTTTCCGTGGAAATCGGCAGAGGCTGTGTCAAGCAAAGCCGTTTTGTGTACTGAAATAGCTTCATGACATTGAGATGTTGCGCAGCTTGGACTGCTTGAACCGCCGGACAAATTTTTCCCGTGGCACTGACCGCAATCTGCAAGACTATGCTGTAATAAATATCTTCCATGAAAGTTATCATTGGTTGAATCTTGGATACCCGCTAAGTTCAAATGAATGGTAGCGAGTTTATGACAATCGCTGCAGTTTTTCGCATTTGTAATTCCGCCGTCAAGATTTTTTCCGTGACACTTTTGGCAGTCGGTAAATTTCATGTTTTTCTGAACAAAAAACTTTCCATGGAAATTAGAGGATGCTGAATCTAAAACTCCAGGTTGGTGAATAGTATTGCTTTCCAGAGCCTCTAACTCCGAACTTTCTTCGCTGCAAGAAAACAAAAACAAAGCCGGAAGAATTAACAGTAAGTAGATAAGTAATGTTTTTTTCATAATTTTTTCCAAAAAATTTAAGTTAATCAACTTAGTTTCATAGTTTCCCGTGGCAATAACCGCAGAATCCTACGCCTGAAATTCCATTCGAGGATGCGCCAATATGACAAGTATAACATACCGCGCCATCGGTATCATGCCAACTTCTGCCTTCGTTTTTCATAAAGCCTGAAGGATGAGTTTTGGGATTATTTCCTTTCCCGGGAAGATTATCAACATGACAGGTAATACAAACGGGATCGGCTCCGTTTGATTCATGGCATGATGCACATCGTTCAATATCTCTTCGAGCTAATACTGCATGCTCTCCGCCACCTGTCCCAACTCCAAATGTAGTAAAGTTTGCGCTTTTATGATTTGTTGGAGCAATTCCGGTATAGTAGAGATCACCGGTTTTACTTTCGTGGCAACTTACGCAGAATGTTTCAACTTGATGGCAAGTTTGGCAATTAGTCTCTTTTCCTTTTGCATCAATTCCATGTGTAAATTGAAAATTTAAATCATGAACTCTTGAGATTTGTTGTTGTTTAGTTCCATCAACAAATGTATGTGGCTTGTAAGGTGCATAAAAGTTTGTCCAGGTTCCTGTTTCCGTTATCATAGTTGTACCGGTATGACATTCTTCGCAAGAGTTATTGTCGTGGCACATAACGCAATTTGCATTTGGTTTTTCTGCTAAAAATTTATGTCGCTTCTTAAAGTCAACCACGTTATGAGATTTTGGCAAAAGATTTACGGTAGAAATATGACAAGCTTCGCAAGCAAGTGAAGCTGTTTGCTTTTCACCATGACAGGAAGCGCATGTTTCCATTGACGGCACACTTCCAACGGATTCAAAGCTGTAATCAACTTCGTTCATTCCTTTGTGGCAAAATGTACATTCAACTTTATTGCCAATATGGAAACTATGATTAAAAATGATTGCGGATTTTTTTTGAATGAGCGGTTCTTGTACAGATTCGTAGTGGCATTTATTACATTCGTCAGTATTTTCAACATCATGACAGGTGGCGCAATCTTCCATCCTAGGCAGAAGCTGATCCTTCATTGTTTTTGCATCTCCTGCTTTAGTATGGCAGCCTTTGCAATCGGTAATTTCTGCGTGAAATTTATGAGAAAACTTAATTCGTGATTTATTATTTCCAGCTTCCTCGCCAGTTAAAGAATGTTGAACCGTAAAAGCGGCAAAGCCTAAAAAGGCTATCACCGCAATAAAAAGTATAGTATAGAAATGTTTTATTTTCATATTATATCACGTTTAAATTTGTGTTAAACCAATAGTTAATTTTGAACATAAACCGGAAGTCATGTTTATAAAGAGGATTATTCAAAAATTGTCCTTGAAGATCGAAGGATAACATCCTCCATGGACGGACGTTCACATTACCAAGCAATGTTGTAAGATTTTGCGTTTTATCTTCCGGGGTTAATTTATAGTGTGTATAAGCCGCTCCTAATGAAGGTGTCAGCAATCCTTCCAAGAAAGAGTATCCTGTTGAAACAGAAATTGCATCTAATTCACCAGCGTACCCCAAGTTTTTTCTATAAAAAATTGAACCGTAAGTGGAATTGCATCCAACAGAAATTCGTTGCGAAGTTTTATCATTATATTGAACATCGCCGACTTTTGCAAGCACCGTAAAAGTTGGAGAAATTCTATAATCTGCACCTACTTCAAATTCTTGAGAATTCTGTCCGTCAAAAACCGAAAGAACGGTATTGTATTTTAACATCGGCTCCCGATAATTATAATAGAAAAGAAGTCCGAGATTATTGATCGCTTCATATCTTCCTTGTAATTCAAACAAAGAAGTTTTTACATAATTTAAATCAAAATTATAACGCGTATCAAGTGATAATCCTTTTTGATTATCGAAACTTGCTTCAGCAGAAACAAAATCGAATTTGCTTGCATCGCGCTTGATTATTGCTGTGTATGGATTTAACAACGAATCAAGCCGTAATGCGGTGTAATCATTCGGCTTATAATTTTTATGAAGATAACTTAATCCGAAGAAGAAGTTTGTCAATTTAGAAGTAGTAAATTTTGCACCGTAAATATCGTTGTTTGACCAATCCTTGGTCAGTTCCAACTTTTGATATCCAGGAACATTAGCGCCATAATAACCTGTAAATTGGATTTCCCAATAATTTACTTTTACTGTAGCTCCATCAAAAACTCCGCCGGAAATAGAATTAATAATTGGCTGTCTTCCAAGTTTTACTGTAGCAACATTGAAAAGATTTCTTCCTTCAAAATAAAGATTGTAAAACCGTACTCTTGGGTCATAAGTTTGTTGATTAGAGAAATCGGTTTCATAATTGAAGAGAGTTCGAAAGGAATAATTATTTTTATTTACGTTTAGAGAGAGCATATCATAGTTTCTGATATACTTTGTAGAACTTCCCGGGCTGTCATATCGTTGAAAACTATAAAACATTGAAGTAATTCTGCCGTTAATGTTTTGTGCCGGAGAAAATGCCGGAATTAGCAGAATCAAAAGGAAAGTGTAAAGATATATTTTCATACAGAATCCTATTTTGTGGTAACCTAAATTAATCAAATATTTATATTTATTCTCGAAACGGGACAAAATTTTTTTTATCCCACCCCAATTTTAACAAAACTAATAATTGGCAGTTGACAATCAATAATTATTCCAACTAATCTCCAAGGATATCCTCGGTTTTTGCCAAAAAGTTGAGATTAGTTTAATGGATAATTAATAATTTTTAACTTTGATAATCTATTTCCAAAGATTGAGAAAAACTGTAAGAATGTCTAGAAAGATTTTGTGAAACGTAAGAAAAGGATTATTTTTGAACACCAACTCAGAAATATTTATGGGCTCATAGCTCAGTTGGTTAGAGCAGCTGACTCATAATCAGCGGGTCGGAGGTTCAAGTCCTTCTGAGCCCACTTGAAAACCTCGAAAATGAACGATTTTCGGGGTTTTTTATTTTAATGATATTATTCGTTGTTTAATCTATCCTTCCCCTAAATTGAAAAATATAACTAAAAATGCGAGAAAGAGTTCGTTACCTAATTACTTGAATGGTCTTGCATTTAAGCATCATTAGGCGTTATGTTTAATGCACGGAATTTGCCCAATAAAAAACATAATAATTATTTGAATAACTAACTTCTTTTTCGAAAATGACAACACACATCCTATTTTTTACTTTAGTGCTAATGAATGCAGTGATGTTGGCTCAAGTCAATTTTACGACGTCGGATCTTCCAATATTTATTATCAATACCCATGGAAAGACAATAAAAGATGCGGAAAAAATCACGGTTGATATGGGAGTGATTGATAATGGGAGGGGGAGTATAAATAGGGTAACGGATGCATTCAATGTTTATAACGGTAAGACCGGTATTGAAATAAGGGGGCATAGTTCACAGGGTTTTCCCAAGAAGCAGTACGGAATAGAATTAAGGGATTCGCTCGGAAATTCGGTTAATGTACCCTTATTGGGAATGCCTTCTGAAAGTGATTGGGTTTTAAACGCGTCATTTACTGATAAAACATTTTTGCGCAACGTTCTCAGTTATAAGCTTGGAAAAGATATTGGCAGATATGCTTCACGCACAAGATTCTGCGAAGTCGTAATTGATAATCAGTATGTAGGACTTTACATACTTCAGGAAAAAGTCAAGCGGGACAAGGCTAGGGTAGACATAAAAAAGCTCGAAACCAATGATATAAGTGGAGATGCTTTAACCGGGGGGTATATCATGAAAATAGATCGTATTGATCCGGGTGATAAATATTTTAATTCAGTGTTCCCATCGGTCTATCCTAAAACACCGAGTCAGTATTCACCGATAAGTTACATTTATGTTTATCCAACTGCAGCTAATATACTTCCCGTTCAACAAGAGTATATCAAGAATTATATAACCCAATTTGAAACATCACTTTCGAAGACTACATATAAAGATCCTTTTCTTGGATATTACGATTATGTTGATATGGACGCCCTGGTAGATTATTCCCTACTTAACGAATTTGTTAAAACGATTGACACTTACCGGCTGAGTGCATACCTCCATAAAAACCGAGACAGCTTAGGTGGCAAATTATTTTTTGGACCTATTTGGGATTATGACATTTCATTAGGACTTGCCGATTATGGAGATGGTTGGTTACCATCAGGGTGGGAGGCAGAGAGAGCTCCTTACGAGGGAATTTGGAGCTCGCCATTTTGGATTAAAAAAATTTTTAACGACCCAGCATTTAAAAATAAATTAGCTAAAAGATGGAACGAATTGAGACTGACAGCATTTAACTTAACCGGGATAATGGGTTATTTAGATCAAACGGTTCTTGAGATCAACCAAGCCAGGGTCAGAAATTTTATTCGCTGGCCTATTATTGGGGTCTATCAATGGCCAGAGTATTATGTCGGGCAAACGTATGAAGACGAAGTTCTTTACCTAAAGGGATGGATCATTCGCCGTTACAACTGGATCGATGCGAATCTATCTGCTAATTATTCTGATGTTGAATGGCTGCCAGTTGATTTTGTAAAAATTAATTTGACACCATTAGTAACCACAAATCTACCAATATCACTGTTCGCAAAAAACTTGAAAAATATTTCTGCTGTTGAATTTGTATGCCCGAACCCCAATATTACTTTTAACCTCGCTAGTGACTCAGTTGCAATTACAATAAACCAGCAGGGTAATTATACTTTCAAGATACTTGGAAAATTTAATAATGAGATAGTAGCTCTTTCGCCGGAATACAAAATAAGTCAGCCAACAGGCATGAGATCCGAGTGTGAACCTGCACAGAAATTTGATCTGGGTCAGAATTATCCAAACCCGTTCAATCCATCAACAGTTATAAAGTACGCATTACCTTTTGATTCAAAAATTTTGATAAAAATCTACAACGTATTAGGTCAAGATGTGAAGTTGCTGAAAGATGAAATTATTTCTGCTGGAAATTATGAAGTGCAGTTTAACTCTGCGAGCCTTCCAAGTGGAGTGTATTTCTATCGGTTAAGCGCGGAATCTCTTGATGGGAAACAAAAGTATTCATCAATGAAGAAGATGATATTTTTGAAGTAGTTAGGAATGCCAAATTATGAATTAGGAAATGCCGGTTTTGACAGAAATGATTTTATAACTGTTTTTGCAATTTCAGAATTTGATTTGATGATGGGGAACAGGGAATTTGTTTGTCTTGGTATTCTTGGAGTTTTTTTTCGATGTATTGTCCGTGCCGTCGAGATAGATTTTGTCGCGATTAGGCGATTACATTTTTAATTGCTGCTTAAGTTTTGCTATTGTTAGCGGGGCGGAGCCTTCATAGTGGTTGTTGACGTTGAGGTAAAGGTCGACATCTTTTTGGGTCAATGAATAAATTATTTCCGCAATTTTATTTATCTCCCCGTCTTTCGGTTTTACTATTTTATCCCAGACATTACTCGTTTCTTCTTCGATGCTGGAACGGTCGGGACCATGTAGCCTTATTACCGCTGTTGTGTTGATGTAACTTTTGCATTCGTTATAGACTTCCCATATCGGAGGCATGTAATATCCTTGCAAAAAAACCATGGCGAGATCATTTCTCTCGAGGAACTCAAAGAACGGTTTTTTTAGATAGTTAGGATTACGGAGCTCAACTCCATACGTGTAATTTTTATCGAGGTGCCGGATAAAGGGTTCAAACTTATCCAAGAACTCATCAAGTCCGCTCATCTTTTGTCTGTTCAGATATTCAAACTGGAACATGAGGACCCCAATTTTCTTACCCATAGGTTCGAGCAATTCTAAAAACTTGTTGAACAATTCAGCACTAAGAAAATGAGGATTAGGTTTGAATAATTTAGTTCTATCAATATTATATAAATGAGTGAGAGAAATACTGTTCGGAATTTTGACGGTGAATTTAAAATCATCTGGGACGGAATCCGTATAGGCCTTAATATCGTCCTCTTTAGGAAGCAATACTTTGTTCTGGGTGATGAGAGACCAAAACCATTGATCAATTTCAACAGTATTAAAATGCTGGGAATATTCTTCGAGATAATTTTGTTCAGCTTTATCAGAATAAATAATTCCCTTCCATGAAGGATATTTCCAACTGCAGGTGCCGGTGCGCAGGGTTGACATAGGGTGAAGTGTTTAATTGTTGATTTGTTTAATTGTTTATTTGTTGATGGGGAAGATAAAGAATATTTAGTAAAAAGTGACAAGTAACAAGTGACGACAGAAAAAGAATGATGATTAAATTATAATTCCTTATTTTTTGACCTTATGAAACTGAAAATAAAAAGATTACCAAGGATAAGACTATGAATTTATCAAGCACAGATTTGAACTTGATCGTTGCGTTTTCAGCAATGGTTATTTCGATCGCAGCAATTCTGTTAACTGTAATAACTATAAGAATACAGCGGGAACATAATACCCTGTCGACCAGGCCGATATGCTTTATTGATCTATTTGATTACGGAAACCACACTTCGGTTGAACTTTACAACGGAGGCATAGGACCAATGATAATAAATGAAATTAAAGTGTCAAGAGGAGTGGATTACAAAGAGAACATCATCGAATGGATGCCGAAGCTCGATGAAGGTTTGAGGTGGAAAAACTACAATTCCGATATGAAATTATCGGTTATTGCGGCAGGAACATCGTTAACCATGATAGCTTTTGATGCAGAGGAAGAGCATAACGAAGCAGTTTCTTTCAGGAATAAAATCAGAAAAATAATGAGTGAATTGACGGTTGAAGTAACTTATTCAAACATTTACGATAAGCAATTACCCGTTGTAATCCGCAGACTGGATATATTCGGAAGGAGGACGAGTTGGGATAATTCTGAAGATCAAAAGGAACCAATCTCCGCTGAAGTTACTGAGGAAATAGAAATAGATGAAACCGTCAGTAGTGAAGACAGTGCCGCAAAAGGAGAAGAGTAAGAGAAGTGTTCGTGAGGAGGATTTTGTATTTCAGACTTCTTTTTTGTAATCTTTCTTTATAGGAGAATTGTCAAGGGTTTATTTGATTATTGCTTTGGCAATTTCTTTGTTGATTAAGAAATATGAGACAAAATTGGGTGCCTAATTATTTTCTAAAGAGATTGAGGTATTCTTCAAAAACAAAAAGTCTGTTACGTTTAAGTCCGGTAACTTCTTTCAGTATGTTGAGATTAACAAAATCTTTAATTACAAGGTTGGCAGTCTGTTTACTTACTCCAAGCTCCTCAACTAGAACAGAAACAGAAACGATAGGGGAAGTGTAGAGGAAAGTAATAAATGTTTTAGCTAACGGAAGTTTCCGACCGAGAGTAATAATTTTTTCATCTTCAATACGGCTTTTCAATTTAAGTATTGCTTGAAAAGTATTTATTCCGTCTGTTGCCGTAAGAATAACGGCGCTTAGAAAAAACTTAATCCATTGAGTCAGATTATCTGATGCCCTAACATTATTGAGGTTGTCGTAATATAACTGGCGGTTCTTTTCAAAAAAATCGGAGAGATAAAGAGTCGGTTTAGCTAATAGATTATTAGCGACCAAATAAAGGGTAATCAGCAAACGACCAACACGTCCATTACCATCGAGAAAGGGATGAATAGTTTCAAATTGATAATGAGCAATAGCGATTTTAATTAAGTGAGGAATGTTCATCTGCTGATCGTTGAGAAAAATTTCCAAGTCACTCAACAAACCGGGCAAATCCTCATGATGAGGTGGAACAAAAACAGCATCCTTAATTGAAGCGCCACCAATCCAATTTTGGCTTGTACGGAATTCACCTGGAAGTTTATTTTTTCCTCGAGTATTATCCAAAAGGGTCTTATGAGCTTGTTTAACTAAGCGAGAAGATACTGGTAATTTAGCAAGTTTTTCAACGGCAGAGTTCATAGCTACTATGTAATTTTGGACTTCTTTCCAATCATTTTTTTTCCCAGGATTAATATCTTTTTCATTTAAAAGGGCATCATCAATCTGAGTTTGTGTCCCCTCGATTCGGCTGGAAGTAGTCGCTTCCTTTACTACGTGCATTCTGATGAAAAGATCTACATCCGGAACGATCAATGAAAAGGCATTTAGTTCACCTAATTTGAGATTAGCTTCCTCCAGAAGCTTATTAACAACTGGGTCACTGATAATCCACTCCTTGTGGATCTTTTCAGGCAGAAAACTTTTATACTTGAATTGGGGGATAAAAGTGCCGGCTTTGAAATCTCTAATATCCATTTTGGTAGCTCAAAGTAACTAGTTGAAAGTTGTTTTATAAAATTCTCTATGCAAATTAGACTAAAGAGATGAAATAGTCAAGGATAATGAGTTAAGTCAGACTAAGAAAATTCATAGTCAAGGCAAATCGAAAAATAAGGTCTCACAACTTCGTTAAAAACCGTACTTTATTTTTTTTACTGAGTCGTTTGAGGTTCATCTGCAAAGCATTATCGGAACAATCCGGGAAGGTATCAAGTTAACCAGCGGAGATAGCATTCCGGATGAAACAACTATCTGTAGATATCGTAAACAGTTTGCCTTATTAGGGATAGATAAACTCTTGTTTAAAACCTTTTATGACCAATTGAAGCAAAGCCATATCATCTTAGAAAAAGGAACGATCGTTGACGCAACCATCAAACAAGCCCAAGCTACACTGCAAATCAAAAAAGACAAAGATGCCGATTATACTACCAAACGATGCAAACACTACATCGGCTATAAGGGACATAACGCCATGGCTGAACAAGGCGAAGTCATTAAACAAATTGTTAAAAATTACACTTAAAATATTTTTCTTAAAACAAGTTCTCTATTTTCAGATGTCTCTAAATGTTAATTATCTGTAGTTGATAGAAATTATAAAAAAGGAAAATATAATTTTGATCTACTATTAGTTATGATGTTTTTTCCGTGCAGCGTCGCACCTTGGTGTATGCGGTTTTCAAAACAGCACGATGTTGATCTCACAGTATAGAATATGGTTTAGAAAAAATTGATCCTCTTTCGGGAGGATTTTTTATTATAAATTTATTTGATCTTCAGTATCATACTGATGAAACGTAAAACCATAGGGCGAAACGCAAAATGAATTTTGAGTAACGGAATATTGATCATGAAGATGAAATTTCAGTTTCACTATTAGAGGAGAAATAACTAAGTTTAAACACATTATTTATAACATTTTTCACAGGGAAGACAATGGAAAAGAAAAATGATTCTTTTGCTAAAACCGAAGGAATTGATGACTCCGCTTATTCAATGGAAACACATCTCATTTATGGGAAAAACCAATCAACGAAATGGGATTATACACATCACGTAGTTGCTCCACTTACTTCTTCAGTTATCTTTCGTCTTGATTCTGTTGAACGCGGAGCTGAAGGTTTTTCTGAATTTGCTCATTCAGATTTTATGACTGAAAACTCGCACCCCATTTATATTTACGATCGTCTTGGTGAACCCAACAAAGATTTGCTTGAGGAGAATCTTGCGTATATCGAAAAGGGAGAAATGGCTTTAACTTTTTCAACCGGTATGGGAGCCATCTCAGGTATTCTTGGAATTCTGACGAAAACCGGCGATGAAATTATTTCACATAGGACCCTGTATGGATGCACTTTTTCTCTTCTCAATAATTGGTACCCAAGATATCAAATTAAAAATTCGCAGGTTGATTTAACCGAACCGGAAAATATTTACAAAGTCCTCTCAGACAAAACAAGGGTAGTATATTTTGAATCTCCTTCAAATCCCAACTTGGATATTATTGATATCGGAGAGATCAGAAAAATTCTTGATGAAATAAACGCTAAAAGAAGTGAACCGGAAAAAGTTTATATCGTCGTCGATAATACATTTGCCACACCGTACTGTCAAAGACCGATAGAACTGGGAGCCGATTTCACAATTCATTCATTAACAAAAGGGATTGGAGGATTTGGCACCGATATGGGGGGTGTAGTTATTGGTAAAAAATCCTTTTATGATTCACTCGTTTTGTACCGGAAAGATTTTGGTGCAGTCCTTAACACAAAAGCTGCGTGGACGGTACTTACTTATGGTTTACCGACGTTACAACTTCGCATAAGCAAGCAAATTGAGAACGCACAGAAAATTGCCGAGTTTCTTTCTTCACATCCTAAAATTGAATTAGTTAACTATCCCGGTTTACCTTCATTTAAATATTATGAATTAGCAAAGAAACAGATGCAGGATTTTAATGGAAATTTTGCTCCCGGTAGTTTACTCTTTTTTGCTTTGAAAGGAAATACAAATGAAGAAATGAGAGAATTGGGAAGAAAATTTATGAACTATGCAGCAAAAAATGCTTACACGATGACGCTTGCTGTTAGTCTTGGGCATACACGAACGTTGATTGAGCATCCGGCTTCTATGACGCATTCAGCAGTTCCGGCAGATAAATTAGTTGAATCGGGAATTCACCCAGGCGGCATTCGACTTGCATGCGGTCTTGAAAATGTAAATGATATTTTGAAGGACCTCGAACAATGCTTAGAAATTATTTGAAAGTCAAAAGTATCAAGTATCAAGCTATGTGCAAAAGTTATAAACTACTAATTTCTGAAAACTGAGAACTAATAACTAATAACTAAATGATGGAGTTTTGATGGCTGTAAATATTAAACTTTATGATGTCCCATTTATTTCATCTTTGCAGGACATGGTTATAAAATCCTCGCAAAAGTATCACCAAAAATTGGCGCTTGAAGATTTAACGAACACCCCGATTTCTAAAGTCTCGTATCAACAATTACTGGAAAACATTTTAAGATTTGGAACCGCACTTCAACAATTAGGGATCAAAGAAAGAACACACATAGCATTAATCGGTGAGAACCGTGTGCAATGGGGAATTGCATATCTCACGTTAATGTCTTTTAATTTTGTTGTTGTTCCGATCGATAAAAATCTTACATCAAGTGAAATATTAAATGTCATCCATGAATCCGATACTGAAGCAATTATTTTTTCAGACACCTACCAGCAGTTGTTATCAGAAAAAAAAGATGTGTTAAAAAGATTAAAACATTTCATCACGATGGACATGCAAAAAAAGGACGACTCATCCCTTTCAATGTATGAAATGATCTCAACTATTCAGCCAATAAATGTTAACCAATTACCAAAAATAAATCCCGATGAAACGGCAGGTATTCTTTTTACTTCCGGTTCACTTGGAAGAGCAAAAGGTGTGATGCTTAGCCAGTCCAATTTGGTAGCGAATTTAATGAGCATGACAAAAATGCTCTTCATTCATCCCGAAGATAAATTTCTCTCGGTTCTTCCGATACATCATACATACGAATGCACATGTGGATTTTTATGTCCTCTGTTTAGCGGGGCTTCGGTTCATTATGCACGGTCTTTAAAAACAGTTTCGGAAGATATTCAAAAAGTACATGCAACCATGCTGCTCGGAGTTCCGCTGTTGTTTGAAAAAATGTTTCGGGCAATTTACAAAGCGATTGAAAAGGATAAAGTTAAATCTGTAATTATGAAACCGTTAATTTCTTTTACTGATTTTGCAGAAAAAGCCGGTTGGAAAAATTCTAAGAAAAAAATCTTTCATGAACTTCACCAGAAATTTGGCGGTTCTGTCCGTTTGTTTATTGCAGGTGGCGCTGCTCCTGATCCCAAAGTTTCTAAAGGATTAAGAGAATTCGGATTTAATTTTGTGCAGGGTTACGGATTAACGGAAACCTCACCGATATTGGCTTTAAATCAACTTGATAACTTTAAAGACAGCGCAGCAGGATTACCTTTACCGGGCGTACAAATAAAAATTAATGAACCGGGCGAGGAAGGAGTTGGTGAAATTTTTGCTAAAGGTCCAAGTATAATGCTCGGTTATTATAAAAATGAAAAATTTACTCAAGATGCGTTTGAAAATGGATGGTTTAAGACCGGTGACTTAGGTTATTTTGATGAAGACGGATTTTTGCATATAAGCGGAAGGAAGAAAAATGTAATTATTGCAAACAACGGCAAAAATATTTTCCCGGAAGAGATTGAAGATATTTTGCATCGAAGCCCTTACGTGTTGGAATCGCTTGTGTATGGTGAAAAGGATGCTAAACATGATGAAAAAATTGCCGCACAAATTTTTGTAGATGCCGAGGCGTTTATTGAATATTCCGAAAAGAACAATGTTCCCATTACTGAAGAATTGATCCATCAAAAAATCAGTGAAGTGATCAAACAGACAAACGAACAACTATCATCATTTAAACAAATAAAAAAGTTTTATATTCGTCAGCATGAATTTGAAAAAACTACTACACAAAAAATAAAAAGATACGCTGCAAGTAATGTAGAGGGACTATAGTTCTTAGAGGGGAATTGTTGAAGTGTGCTGGTAAAGTAGGATATTTTAAGGATAAATAAAGAAAAAAATTTGTGTTAATCCCGCTGGGATTATATGTTTGTAGAATAAACAGAGAAATAATATGAGAATAGGAATTCCAAAAGAAGGTAAGTTTGAAGAAAAACGGGTTGCATTGGCCCCTGCCGGTGTTGATGCATTGATCAAAGCCGGGCACACTGTTTATATGCAGAAAGGTGCAGGAGAAGAAAGCCGTTTTTCAGATGATGAATATAAAACGCTCGGCGCAAAAATTGTTTATTCAACCGAAGAAGTTTTTCAGCGGTCAGAAATTATTACCAAAGTTGCCCGTATTACAGAAGAAGAGTCGGAGTATTTGCAGGAAAATCAAATCCTTTTTTCATTTCTGCAACTTGTTGTAAGCGAAAAAAAAGTGCTCTCAAATCTCCTTGCAAAAAAAGTAACGGCAATAGGGTATGAATTGATTGAAAGCGAAACCGGCTTACCCGTGCTTCATTCCATGAGTGAAATTGCAGGTCCCGTTTCAATTCAAGTTGCTGAAGGATTATTGGAAAGTAAAACTAGTTTCGGCAGAGGAGTTTTACTCGGGGGTATTACAGGTGTTGCACCTGCTGCAGTAGTTATCATAGGCGCCGGAGTAGTCGGAACATGCGCTGCAAAAGCCGCACTAGGAAGAGGTGCTCAGGTGATCGTATTAGATAAAGATTTAAATCGGTTACGGAAAATAGATGAAACTTTCCAGCGAAAGATAACTACGGTTATGGCTAATCCATATACTATTTCTCGCGGAGTAAAATTTGCAGATGTCCTTATCGGTGCTGTTTTAATGAAGGGGGAAAAAACTCCTCATCTTGTTACCGAAGAGATGGTAAAGACAATGAAAGAAGGAGCAGTGATCGTAGATGTTTCTATTGATCAGGGTGGTTGTGTGGAAACAAGCAGACCGACAACAATCTCAAACCCGGTTTTCATAGTGCATAATATTATTCATTATTGTGTTCCCAATATGCCGGCGCTCGTTGCCCGGACAGCTAGTTATGGCTTAACAAACGCTTCGTTAAATTATCTTTTGGATATTGCAGATAAAGGTCTTTCCGCAGCAGTAATTGAAGACACTGGATTATCTAAAGGGATTTGTACGCACAACGGTTATTGTTCAAACGAAATTATTGCCGATACGTTTAATGTAGAATTCCGGAGGATCCATTTTTTCTCAACCAATTAATATGAAGATGAAATTATGACGACTGATGCAGCTGCTAAACCAACGTATGCTTCTAGTATTTTAAAAAATTATTCTCAAAAATTAGTTTCCGCAGAAGAAGCAGTAACAGTAATAAAATCAAATGATAATGTAGTTATTCATTCCAACTGTGCAATGCCCTTTAAATTAATTGATGCGATGGTTGCTAGGAAGGATGAACTTGAGAATGTAAAACTCTTTCATGCTCTTTCGGTTGGAAAACTTCCTTATTTTGAACCAGGGATGGAGAAACATTTTAGGCACTATGCAACATTTATGGGTTCCGAAGCAAGAAAATCCTTTGCCAGGGGAGACGCTGATTTTATCCCGGTTTATTTATATGAAGTTCCGCTTTTATTTTCAACAGGAATTATCAAACCAAATGTTGCGTTAATTCATATTTCTCCACCGGATGAACACGGCTTTTGTTCTTATGGAGTTGAAGTTGGTATAACAAAATCTCCCGCAGAAAAAGCCGAGATAATTATAGCTCAGGTGAACAAACAAATGCCGCGTGTGTTAGGCGATAGTTTTATTCATATCAGCAAAATAAAATATATCTTAGAACTTGATGAACCGATTCCTGAACTTCCGCAATCAGAACGAAATCTTTCTCCGGAGTGGCAAGATATTTACTCGAAGATTGGGGAGAACATTGCCGATTTAATCGAAGATGGTTCTACACTGCAATTGGGGATCGGAGTAATTCCGGATAATGTTTTGAAATTCTTGGAAAGTAAAAGAGATTTAGGAATTCATACGGAAATGTTTGCAGATGGAATTATTGACTTAGTCGAAAAAGGTATAATAACTAATTCAAAGAAAACGCTTCACCAAGGAAAAATGATTGCCGGATTTGTGCTTGGGTCACAACGTTTGTATAACTTCATTCATAACAATCCGATGATAGAATTTCATCCGCAGGAATATGTAAATGATCCTTTTGTTATTTCGCAAAATGCTAAGATGGTCGCAATTAATTCTGCTATAGAAGTTGACCTTACAGGACAAGTCTGCTCGGATTCTATCGGGACAAAAATTTATAGCGGGTTTGGCGGACAAGTGGATTTTATTCGCGGTGCTGCCCGTTCAAAAGGAGGGAAACCGATTATCGCACTTCCTTCAACAACAAAAGATTTTTCCATTTCAAGAATTGCATCGGTTCTTAAATCAGGAGCGGGTGTTGTTACTAATCGCGCTGATGTTCATTACGTAGTTACTGAATATGGTGTTGTGCAGCTTCACGGAAAATCAATCCGCGAACGTACTGATGCACTTATAAGTATTGCTCATCCAAAGTTTAGAAGTGAACTGACAGAATTTGCTAAACAAAATAACTACATTTAGGTATCGATGATTGCTGTTATTGGTGATATCCACGGTTGTTATTTAACTTTGCGCAAGTTAATCAGAGAAGTCCGTAAACAATATTTCGATATTATGATGTATGCGACTGGAGATCTGGTTGATCGCGGTAATAGTCCTATTGAAGTGTTTGAATTGCTCCTTGATGAAGGAATTCAGTTTACAAAAGGAAATCACGATTTAATGTTTTTGTATTCATATACCCGACCTCTTCATCCGTTTGTTCATTCATGGGGTTACAATGGAAACGAAAAAACGATTTCTGCTTATAACAAACATCCGAATTATTTAAATAAGCATTTAGACTACATCGAAATCGCCCCGTTGTTTATAAATTTTGGTGATTGTCTTATTTCTCACGCGGGCATTGCAAATGTATATGCAAAAGAGTTTAGAGGGTATGGACCCGTTGGTGATGATTTTCTTGAGCTGTTCTGCAGACGGCATCTTAATGAAACTGTCGGAATTGTTTGGAATAGAAATCCGCTATTAAATTTGGGGAAACTGCAGATCGTTGGGCATACGCGACATACAAAAGTTACGTATAATGAAATAAGCAATGCTGTTTATATTGATACTTCCGTCTATACCGGAAACCGTTTAAGCGCAGTTATTGTTGAAGATGGTGAGGTGGTTGATATCATTTCTGTTGAAACTGAATTATCGGACATAGCGTAAGAATTAAAAATTAGGAATTAGGAATTAGGAATTATCTCATCTTTAATATTGCTAGTAACGGTGCTAAAATTTTACCTTAATTTATTCATAAGGTTTCTTTTAATTTCGAATAGAAAAAAGATTGTTTTTGCTTTACACTGAATTCTTTATATTTCAATACAAATTTGAGAGGAATTATCGAAACATTTTTTACTCTTTAAAAGAACTTTCATAGTCCAAAGGTTTTCCTATTAAACGTATTGCTCTACATCTATTTGAACTATTACTTCAAGTGGCCGCCAGTTGTGCGGTTATCTTTTTGTTTTATCTTTTTATGGGTTCTTCCGATAACCAATCTACAAAGGTTAATTCCTTGTTATGGTTTGATGCTTCCTTTCAAATTGAAAAGTTGAACTCATCTTACGAAAAAGAAAATGAAAGGAATTATCAGTTTGAAGATTTAGTCCCCAAGGAAAATATAAATCCGCAAAAAGATTTTTCCATCCAATTTACTAACGCTGTAATTGATTCCAACGATATTAAAAAAGTTTTAGATTCTCTTAAAACCGATTCGCTAGCAACCCTGAAAAAAACATCCGGTAAAGATACTCTTGCACTAAGAGCAGAACTTACCAGAATAGATTCCATCAGGCTCGATTCACTCCGGCGCGATTCCACTGCTAGAATTGAGCAATTCAAGTATAAAAGAAAAGACACTCCGACCCTTTCTCTGTATAACAGCAAAGCAGCAAAATTATTTGCACAGCCTTCCCCGGCAATTAAACGGCGTGTTGTTGAAATTGATTCGACCGGAGAGTTTGTGGAAATTAAGGAGAAAGTCGGTGACCAGGTAACAAAAATTATTTTAAGAATTCCGCTGCAAGAGTATGTTGAGTTACGGTTAAAAACACGGCAGGAAGAGTTGTGGGATGAACTTGCATATAAGTACGAGCTAAAAGATGCAAAAAGGGGATTGGGTGATTTAATAAGAGATATCACCGATTTTGAAATTCCACTCCCGAGTCTTGGGATACTTACTATTTTTGGTCCTCCAAAAATTAATCTGCGCATCGGAGGTGCGGTTGATATCCATGGAGCTTGGCGCAACGAAACTACCGAAGGAATTACTGCTTCACGTTTGGGCAATACAAGAAACGAACCCGATTTTAAACAAACGGTGCAGATAAATGTAAACGGAACAATTGGCGATAAGCTTGCCATTAGCGCTGATTGGAATACCGAACGGACTTTTGAATATGAAAATCAATTAAAAATAAAATATACAGGCTACGAAGACGAAATAGTTCAGAGCGTTGAAGCGGGAAACGTTTCACTTCAAACCTCTCCGCTTGTAGGCGGCAGTGAGGCGTTATTTGGAATTAAAGCAACTTTTAAAATGGGTCCCCTTACACTTACTACACTTGCGAGCCAGAAAAAAGGGGAAATAAAAGAGAAGACGGTTTCCGGCGGTACAACTACGCAAGAATTTTCTATTCATGCTTATGATTATTCCCGCAATCACTATTTTATTGATACGACTTACGCCGACACGACCGATAAAGTTAATCTAGATTTATTTAATAAATATTACGCAAATGCTGTTCATATAACCGAAGACCAATACTTCATAAAATATATTGAGGTTTGGAAATCAATTAATCAAACGAGTAGTAATCCCAAAGAAAAAAACGCCACTGCATTAATTGAATTAGTCCCCCGGAATAAAGACGAAGTTTATTCAAATGATATTAGGGGTTTAGAGGTAAAGAAAGGAGAAATCGCTCAAGGCCGTTTCATACTTTTGACAGAAGAAGTCGATTATATCTTGAATAAAAATACGGGTCATATCACATTTAAATCGCAAATTCAAGATAATGATATTATTGCGGTAGCTTACCAACGCGAAGGAATGGACGGAGATGAGAATGATATTTTTTATGGTGAATTTTTTGACCAAGCTCCTAGTGATTCCAATCAGCGGCTAGTGCTTAAATTAGTGAAACCACAAAATCTTTTACCCGAAAATACAAAAGCGTGGAAATTACTTCTCAAAAATATTTACCCTATTAACGGAAGAAACATTAAAAAAGAAGGTTTTGTTTTCGATATTAAATATATTGTCGAAGGACAAGACCCACAGTTAATTTTGGGAAAAACAAGTCTCTTAAATGCTTTTGGACTCGATCTTGTTGGCCAAAGCGGTCAAGGGCAACCTGACGGTATCTTTGATTTTAAATCCGGATTAACAATTATTCCCGAGACAGGGGAAATTATATTCCCTGTGTTGCAACCGTTTGGTAGAAACATGCCTCCTGAAATCCCTAATGTTGACTCTTTAAGATATTTAAGCGTCTATGATGAAACAGTAACCTTCGCACGGCAAAATAATATTAAAGATAAATTTATTATGACCGGCACTTACTCGGGAGAAGCCTCAGCGGTTTATCAACTTGGCTATACGCTTGTTGAAAATTCCGTAAAAGTTAATCTCAATGGAAGAGATTTGACTGCCGGTATAGATTATTATATGGATTACAGCATGGGGCAATTAACTATCAGGAATGATGCGGCTCTTGTTCCCGGAGCAAATTTGAAAATTACTTACGAAGAAAATGATTTGTTCCAGCTTGCTTCTAAAACGCTTTTTGGTGTACGCGGGCAAATTGATTTTTCAAAAAGAACGAAACTCGGATTTTCTGCTTTAACATTAACGCAGCAAACATTAAGTGATAAAGTTAGAATAGGAGAAGAACCGTTAAGCAATTCAATTTACGGTGTTGATTTCAATACTTCGGCGGATTTACCTTTTCTTACAAAAGCGATTGACAAAATATTTTCAACACGGGATATGTCCTCTATAAGTTTGAGCGGTGAATTCGCCTACATGAATCCCGATCCCAACACTAAGAAAAGTACTATTTCTTCGGATGAAGGGAAGAGTATTGCATATATTGATGATTTTGAAGGTTCAAAGAGAATTATCCCTGTCGGCGTTTCTTATACTTCATGGAAAGATTTAAGCATTCCTAACGAACTAAAATCACTCACAGGTTTATCAACCGGAAGTGATTCCCTTACCATGACCTACAAAGGGAAAAGTTTTTGGTACAACATTTTACCATCCAATGTTTTGGTAAGAGACATTTGGCCCGAAAAAAAGGTTGCACGGGGCGATGAACAAGTTACCGTTCTTGATTATGTTTATATTCCTAAAACACCCGGTACTTTTAATTATTCCCCGGACATTGCTTCAGTAAATCAATCCCTAACTTGGGGCGGAATGATGAAACAGCTTTCTTCAACGGCTAACAACCTCGTTGATGAAAATATTGAATTTTTAGAATTTTGGCTTCAAGCAGATTCCGCTAAAACTAATGCCAAAATTTATATCGATCTCGGGAAAATTAGTGAGGATGTTATCCCGAACGGTGAACGTGATACAGAAGATAAAAACACTAACGATCTCATTGATAACGGCGAAGATAATGGTTTAGACGGAATACTTGACGGTTCAGAACAATCTTTGTCCAAAACAGCTGACTCTGACCCAAGCCATGACAATTTTAGTTTTTCCAATTCCGGTACAAGAACAATGTTGACCTATTTTAATATCAACGGAACGCAGGGGAATGCTGCATTAACGGATGTAGGAAGATTTCCCGATACAGAAGATTTAAATCGTAACGGTTTTTTAGATCAACTAAATAGTTATTACCGTTACGAAATTCCGCTCACTACAGAGAATAATCCTTTTATCGCCGGCGGAGGAACAAATGGTTGGTATTTATACCGGATTCCTTTAAAGGACACATTATTAGCTTATGGCAGTCCGAGTTTTTCTGTTGTTGAATACCTCCGGTTATTTGTAACAAATGCAACTGATACGGTCCATTTTAGAATGGCTGATTTTAATCTTGTCGGAAATCAGTGGCAGAAAAAAGATTTAAAAGACAGCATTATGGCTGTCTCTGTTGTGAACATTGAAGATAATTATCCTGCCTATCAAAGTCCGCCCGGTGTGCAGAGGGAGAGAGACCGGAGCCGTCCGGATGAAGAAATTTTCAGAAATGAGCAGTCTTTGAATTTAACTATCAATGACATGAAGTTGGGACAGTCTCGCGAAGCGGTAAAATATTTATTCCGTCCGCTTGATGTTTTCAATTACACGCAGATGAAATTATTTATTCACGGTGAAGAGAGCCTTCTCACAGATGGAGTTTCATACGTTGGTGCAAACGGTGCAAATGCCGAAATTTATTTCCGGTTCGGCGCCGATACTAATAACTTTTACGCTTACCGCCAACCGATAACTCCCGGCTGGAATGAAGTGAACATTCTCTTCAAAGAGTTAACCTCTCTTAAGGAAGCGCGCGATACGACTGAAATTACGACTGAGTTCAGTCAGGCGGTTCCCGGATTCAATGACCACTATTATGTTGTAAAAGGAAATCCTTCTCTTACCGCTATCAAGTTTTTATCTGTTGTTATTGTGAATAAATCCACCGGATCGATCTCCGGACAAGTGTGGGTGAATGAGCTTCGTGTAATTGGGGCTGATGATACGCCGGGTTGGGCATACAGTTTTGCAACTTCATTAAAACTTGCCGATCTGATGAATATTAATTTTAATATGAGCCAGACCGACCCCTATTTCCACCGTCTGAATGACCGGTTTGGATCAAGAGTTGATTCAAAAAGCTGGAGTTTATCTACCGATGTAAACGTATTAAAATTTCTTCCGTTTGATATGCCCGGAAGTAATTTAAGAGTAACTTATTCGAGAACTGAAGCTCTTGGAAAACCTCTTTATTTTCCGGGAACTGATATAAGAGTTGAAGAGACCGTAAAAAAAGCGAAGTATAAAACTGCAGACGAAATACGTACCGAATCTCAAACATTTTCTTCGTCTGATTCGTGGAATGTTTCCAACATCAAATTAAATATCCCGTCTAATTATTGGCTTATCCGCGATACTTGGAACTCAATCACCCTAAATTTCAATTTCAATAAGTCATTCAGCAGAAACCCAAACACAATGTCATCAAAAAGTTGGATTTGGAATGCCTCAGCAAATTATGCTGTACAAATTAGCAGCGATTATTATTTTTATCCCTCAAACATTCCTGTTTTTGGAACAGTTATCGCATTTTTAAGTGATTATCGTAATGCAAAAATTTATTATACTCCACAGTCGTTTTCATGGAATTTTTCTGCAAGAAGAAATCGAAATACAAACGTTACAAGAGCGCAAAGAAATAGTGACTCAAAAACAATTATTTCAAGAGATTTTACTTCTTCACGTGGATTTAATTACGGGTGGAAACTTTCTGATAACGGTTTCTGGAATATTGGAACAACCTACAACGTAGATGTTGCTTCTACGCTTTCCTATTTGGAAACCGATGCATACGATAATCAGCGGAGAGAACGTGAAATTTGGAAAGATATTTTAGGCGGGGTTTTCTTCGGCAGAGATTACACTTATAAACAAGTGTTTGATTTTAAAACTTCTCCGCGGCTTCCTTCGTTTTGGGATTTGAAAAATTATTTTACATTAACTGCCGGCTACGGCGTTACGTATCAATGGGATAACGATTTTAGGCAGGTTGAACTTGGCAGGCGAGTCGGTTATTCAAATAGAATTAGTTTAGGTTTTTCACTAAAATTAAAATCTCTTGCCGCACCGTTATTTAAAGAAGAAGATAGTAAAAACAAACCGGCATCCACGCAAGTAACTCCTTCGAGAAATAGTCCACCTACGGCAGATGAAACCGGCACTCCAATAGAAAACCAACCTCAAACGCAGAATTTAGTTGTGAAAGATTCATTGGCGCAAAGCGCTGCAAAAGATACGCTGCCGCACAAACCAACGGCAATAAGTAATGCAATTTTCTTTTTGAAAGCTCTGGCTAAAACAGTTCTGTTTGATTATGAAACGATAAGTGTAAATTTCTCTAATGATAACTCGGTTTCAGCAAACGGTATTCGCGGTACGGGAACAGGGTTTAAAAACTTTTGGGGAATTAAATACAACGCTAATGAAGGTCCTTCCCGGTTATTCATGCTTGGTTTAAAAAATGACATTGGACCAAGAGCTGCCAACGGCAAATTAACAGATAATTACAGCCAGAGAAATTCGGTTGATCTAAAAACTTCTCGCCCGCTTTGGGAAGGGGCAAGAATAGATTTAAATTGGAAAGTCGGCTGGTCAATTAATAAATCTACTACTTTACATTCAGACGAGAATGGAATTACAACTATACAAAATATTAGCTCCACCGGAACGATTGACCGCACTTTCTTCTCTCTTCCTCCGGTCTTTTTCCTCTCAATGTTCAAGAGCGGAATAAAACGGGTTGGCGAGTTGTATAATCCTAAAGCGACTTATAAAAATGAAAATCTCTCGGAAGCGTTTATGCAAGGGTTTGAAACACTTCCACTGCTTTCAAAAGTTGGTTTTTTAAAAAGTATAGTTAAATATGTTCCACGCCCAAATTGGCGCATTACATGGGATGGACTTGAAAAGTTTTCAATCTTTAAAAGTTTTGCTAAAAAAGTTAGTCTCGACCATGCTTACGGCGCAAATTATACGGAAGGCTGGCGGATAGACAACGGAAAACAGGCAACTTCTTCACAAAAAATTTCTTATGGATTTTCCCCGCTTGTAGGTTTGAATTTAACTTTAAATTCATTTTGGGATGGAAATTTTTCCGGGAACGTGAAATACTCAACAAGAAATAATTACGATCTCAGTATTACAAATCAAAATATTACTGAAACATATTCACGTGAAATAGGAATGTCACTCAATTATTCAAAGTCCGGTTTCGAAGTTCCTTTATTTGGAATTGCTCTAAAGAATGATATTGAGTTTAGTTTCTCTTACTCTAATACTAAAAATTCTACCATACTTTTTAAAATGAATGAATTTACTGAGGAAGGCATACCACAAGACGGTACAACCAGAACATCTCTTGAACCGAGAATAAAATATGTTATCAGTTCGCGGGTTACACTTTCTGTTTTTTACAAACGGTCTTCCATTACGCCTGAAGGTGCGGCAAGAGTTTCTCCTTCAACCATTAATGAAGCCGGTTTGGATGTACGAATTTCGATTACACAATAATACTTTTTAATTAACTTTGGTGAATTTTGGAAATTGTTCAAAATCTTGTAGAATTATTTTTTCATCTCGATAAGCATCTAGGCGAATTGACTGCGCAATACGGGACGTTTACTTATGTGATTTTATTTTTTATAATTTTTGCGGAAACCGGTTTCGTCTTTACACCATTTTTGCCCGGAGATTCACTTCTCTTTGCCATCGGCACACTTGCAGCACTTGGAAGTTTGAATGTTTATTTTTGTTTTCTACTTGTAGTTGTTGCCGCGCTTTCCGGTGATAATGCGAACTATTGGGTTGGGCATTTTCTCGGGGTAAAAATATTGAAGAAAAATTCCGTCAGATTTATTAAGAAAGAATATCTTGCTAAAACTTACGCATACTTTGAAAAATACGGCGGAAAGACGATCATCATTGCCCGGTTCGTTCCTATCGTTAGAACTTTTGCTCCATTTACTGCAGGACTTGGCAGAATGAATTATCTAAAATTTATTTCATATTCAATTGCCGGCGCTTTGTTATGGAGTGGATTACTGATCTTTGCAGGATATTATTTTGGCAACCTACCCTTCATCAAAAAGAATTTCAGTTTAGCAATTCTTACGGTCATTTTCATTTCGATTCTACCTGCAATAATTGAAATAGTCCGGGCAAAGTTTAACAAAAAACCGATTGAATAAAATTCAATTTGTACAGATGAATTAATTCGAGTAAGTTTGATTGATTTTTTTATCAACTTAACTAGAAGTACAGAATGGAAACAGCAAAATCCGACCGTTTAATATCTCTTGATGTTTTTCGCGGAATAACCATCATGGGAATGATCCTCGTGAATAACCCCGGAAGCTGGGGTTCTATTTATCCCGCTTTAGAACATGCCTCGTGGAACGGCGTAACGCCGACCGATTATATTTTCCCATTTTTTTTATTTATTGTCGGCGTTGCAATTACTCTTTCCCTTACTAAAAGAAAAGAAAGAGGAGATGATCAGAAAAAATTAATTCTTCAAATTTTTAGAAGAGCTATAATGATCTTTCTAATCGGCATGGTTCTTCATGGATTCCCTTATTTCAATTTATCTACAATCCGTATTCCCGGAGTTCTGCAACGCATTGCGGTAGTTTACTTTTTCGCTTCGCTTATTTTTTTAAAAGCTAATTGGAAAACACAAGCTTACATCGCAGGCGGGCTTTTAATTTTCTATTGGATAATTATGACGCTGATCCCGGTTCCCGGTTACGGTATGCCGAATTTATACATTCCTGTAATTTCGGATGCAAATGGAATTCCGCTGTTTGCACCAAATCTTGCCGGCTGGTTGGATAATTTATTATTACCCGGACATTTATGGAAACATACAAAAGTTTGGGATCCTGAAGGTCTGTTAAGCACAATTCCGGCAATCTCAACTGCGCTCAGCGGTGTTCTGCTTGGAGCGTGGCTTAGAACGAACAATGAAAAAACTACCAAAATAGTTTGGATGTTCATTTTTGGAAATTTAGGAATTGTTCTTGCAACAATAATTGATATGTGGTTCCCGATCAATAAAAGTTTGTGGACAAGTTCTTACGTTTTATTTAACTCGGGAATGGCTCTCCACTTTTTTGCTCTTTGCTATTGGTTTATTGATGTAAAAGGAATTACCTGGTGGACAAAACCGTTTGTCGTTTATGGCACAAACGCCATCGCAGTCTTCTTTTTGTCCGGAATAGGTGCAAGATTAATGGGACTAATAAAAGTAACAAACAACGCAGGGGTGGAAGTAAGTCTACAAAGCTTTTTATTTAATAATCTCTTTTTATCATGGCTTGCTCCGATACATGCCTCGCTTGCATGGGCGCTTCTCTACGTAATCGTTTGGCTTGGATTAATGTGGATTCTTTACGCGAAAAAGATTTTTATTAAAGTTTGATGTAAGCGAAAAGAATTATAGAAAAGTTAAAGCCGCAGAAAATTATTTTGCGGCTTTTTTATTTATTGAATCAAATCCGTCATTTGAGATTTTACTCTCTTGACGAATCCGGGATTATAAATAAAACATAACAAGTGCAATGTTTCTGAGATAATAATCCTTCTTCTAAATAATCAAATGGACAGAAATTAAATGGTGCTGCCTTTATTTCAACTGAAATATTCTTATGTTATTAGTGATCCTTTTTAGAATAGGAAGTAGAAAAGTAATAGATTTTTTTATTATGTTAAATCATCTTAAATATAAGGGACTATAAATTATTTTCACAAGATTAAAAAAAATGTTAAAACTATTTTTTGTTATTGTAGTTTTGGGACTAAATAGCGTGTTAGCGCAATCTCCAGTTGATAGCTTGAAAATTTATGATCCATTTAAAAATTTTGAAGATGTTAGAAGAATCTTATTAACTTATTTTTCAATACTTGGTGATGAAAACAATGCGCTAATAAAAAAGTATTCTGAAGATATTGATATCGCAAAAAAGAACAACTCTTTTAGAGATGAGGCTGAGGCTTTGTTGAAATCGGGAGATATATTTTTTAAAGCCGGTTTATATAATTATGCATTGGATAATTATTTTAAAGCACTTAAAAAATATGAAGGTGCAAATGATCCAATGAATGCAGCATTAGTTGAAACCAAAATTGGGAGAACTTATTTCTTCGCGGATTTAAGATCATCCATAGATTATATCCGCAAAGGATATGAAACAATAAAAAATTCAGACGATTTTGAATTAAGATCTTATGCTGCATATATCGGGGGGACTATCGAAAAAGACGAAAAAAAAGCGAAAGAATTATTTAAAAAAGCTCTAGATATTCAACTTGAAGTAATTAAGAACAAACCTGATGACTATGAAGCAAATGAAAACCTGTCACGTTTCTACAATACATATGGAAATGAAGAAGAAGCTCTTAAAATTGCCGAAAAAATTGGTGACAATTGGTTAGTTGTTTTATATCTGAATAATATTGGTTATAAAAAAGTTAAGGAAGGAAAATATAACGAGTCAGTAAAATATTTTTTTAGATCGCTTGATATATGTCTATCAAAAAGATATAAAACTCTTTTAAGAAATACTTATGAAAACATAGCAAGAGCATATCAATTGATGGGCAAATGGGAAAAATCTGCCTTCTATTATAATTTAATGCACTATGTTGAGGAAAGTTTGTTCAGTGAGGAGTTTGCAATACAGGCTTCGGAATCTATTGTAAAATATGAATCCGAAAAAAAAGAATCAGAAAATGAATACTTGAAAAAAGAGCAAGATGTTTTAACTGAAAACATCGACCTTGAAAAATTGCAGAAATATTTGCTTTTACTTTCATTCGCCGGAGCTTCCTTTACCTCTGTTTATATTTACGTTAGCAGAAAGAAAATCAAAACTATAAATAAAAAACTTGATGAAAAAAACGAGAAACTGGCAATGGTAATTGATGAATTACAGGTTAATGAAAACAACTTGAAGAGCGCTCAAGAAATTGCCCAGATAGCGAACTGGGAATGGGACTTAAAAAATGATGTGTTTACTTTTTCTGAGCAGTTTCCTAAAATATACGATCTGGACACTTCCAACCTAAGAACAAATTTCAAGGCAGTAATGCTTGAAAAAATCCATCCTGAAGACCGGGAACTGGTTAATACTAACTTTAGTGAAAACAACCTCCAGGTAAACCAAGAAAATGATTACCGGATAATAAAGAATGACAAAGTATGTTGGATAAAAGCCAAGCGTGTTAACGTAAAAGATGCATCGGGGAAGGTTTTCAAAATATGTGGAACTGTTCAGGATATTACAGAATTAAAAGAGGAAGAAGAGATAAAAATACAGATCGCGGCTCAAATGTCATTCTCAAAACAATTGTTAGAATCACAAGAAGAAGAAAGGAAAAGAATTGCCGGTGAACTTCATGATAGTTTGGGGCAAAACTTATTGGTAATAAAGAACCTCTTGCTTGTAAAGATGCAGCAATCTCAAATTGAAGGGAAAAGTTTATTAGATACTTCCGAACTGGTATCGCAAACTTTGCAGGAAGTCCGTTCGATCTCTCATAATCTCCATCCCCATCTGCTAGATCAGTTGGGACTTACCAAAACAATTAGATCATTGACAACCCAATTGAATGAATCGACTAATATTTCTATAACTGCAGAAATTGATGACTTAAATGGCACTTTGGAACCGGCAGCCGAGATTAGCCTTTTTAGAATAATTCAGGAGTGTTTTAATAACATCATTAAGCATTCGAAGGCTGAGAAGGCGAGTCTTGTAATAAAACGATTGCCCGATTTTTTAAAAGTATCGATATTGGATAACGGAAAAGGAATAGATGAAAAAAAAATAAATAAACATGAAGAATTCGGACATGGTTTTGGGCTTTATGGAATGAAAAAACGGGCACAACTGTTTGATTGGATTTATGAAATTGATTCACATCCCGGTATCGGGACGGAAATAAAACTAACTATTCCATTAAAAAGGGACGCTTAAAATGGAAAGAATAACCGTTGTAATAGCAGATGATCATCCATTATTTCGCGGCGGTGTGCGAATGGCATTAGAAACAGATATCAGTCTAAATATTTTAGGAGAAGCCTCTGATGGAAAAGAGGCTTTAGAAAAAATTCTTGAGCAAAAACCCGATGTCGCCGTACTTGATATAAATATGCCTTACTTAACGGGTCTCCAAGTTGTTAAGGAATTGAGATCGAGAAATGATATTACTGAAATAGTTTTTCTAACAATGTTCGACGATGAAGATATGTTAAATGAAGCGATGGACTTAGATGTTAAAGCATATATTCTAAAAGATAGCGCAGCACTGGATATTGTAAACGCCGTTCATTCGGTTCATGATGGACACATTTTCATCAGTCCCTCTTTACTTTCAAAATTGTCAGAAAAAAAGAAAGTGAAAGAAGAACTTACCCCGGGATTGAAAGAACTTTCTGACAAAGAAATTATCGTACTCAAATTAATCGCTGAATCAAGATCCAGTAAAGAAATTGCCGAAGAACTTTTTCTGAGTCCGAAGACAATAGAAAACTACCGCCACAGAATTTCAGAAAAACTTAATTTAAGCGGTTCATATAGCCTGTTAAAATTTGCCCTCGAAAATAAAAATCTGTTATAGCTACACGTAAAGATAGAGTGGTTCCACTCTATCTATCTCGTTTTAAATATCATACCTTGAGACTGGAATAAAATTAAAAATACACTTGGTCTTAAATGAAATTACTAATTGTCGACGACAGCAAAGAAATGAGAAAATCAATTCGTTCAATTGTTGCTACTCCGGCGGATATGGTATTTGAATGCGAAGATGGAAGGAATGTGGTGACAGCCTACACGGAAGCACAACCCGATTATGTGCTTATGGATATTAGAATGCCAAAAGTAAATGGAATTAAGGCAACTGAAAATCTTAAGAAAAGATTTCCCGAAGCGCGTGTCATCATCGTTACTAATTATTCGGATAGCGAATTTCGTGAAGCGGCAAAAGCAGCCGGTGCCGAGAGATATTTTCTAAAAGACAATTTATTGGATGTGAAAAACTATTTAGAAACTAATGGGCAGAAATGAATTAAAAAATATGCTTAAATAATTCTGTTGTTAAATAGTCGATCCTTAAAAAGTGAATTTAAGAATTAGTGGTGACAAAATAGACTCCAAGAGACTAAAAATATCTCTTTGTAAGTTTTTGAAAAAAGAGCCAAAAAAGTTTTTCATTTTTCTCATCCACTTTTTAAAGTTAAATGCAGCAGCAGCTAACATCATATTGATTGAGTCACCAACGACTCCCTTCAAATAGTTTTTTTCTAATCTGTAATCCGTTTTTAAGTGCCCTATTATTGGCTCTATCGCTGCTCTTCGTCTAAATCTTGCTCTCGCTTTTTTCTTCTCATACTCGCTTGTCCCTTTCTTGGGGGGCTTCGGTATTAATATCTCGGTTTCTCCTATTTTCGATTTACCTCTATATCCTCTGTCAACTATCGCAACTCTTGGTCTCTCTCCTCTAAGCTCTTCACATTGATCAAGTGCTTTGGGTAGAGTGTGTCCGTCATAATCATTCTTCTCTAAACTATAGGCGCCTACTATGATTCCGCTTTGTTTTGTCGTGACGATTGATGCCTTTGAGCCGAACTCGTATTTCTTGTGTTCTTTCCCTTTGGAGATGCAATAGGTTTTTGGTTCGTGAATACTATAAACCTTTTCTTTATCGTTCTTCTTTTGCCGTAAGATTCTGTTGAATAGTTCTATCTTTTCCTCATACTTCTGTTTCTGTTCTTCAGTTGTCAGCTTTCGCTCAAGTTCTCGAACTACTCTGCCGGCTATCGTTTTTAATTTCCTTGCTGCCGCATTGGCTGCCTTTTTATTTTTTGGGTGATTCCTAAACCGCTGTAACATAATCAATTTCTTTACCGTCCGCTTATAGCTCTGTCGCTGTTCGATACCTTCTTCTGTGGCTATCTTTCTGCATTGTGCGATTATCTTTTTGTGTAGTTTTGCATCCGTAGGGAAAGTGATGTTTTTTTCTTGAACCGTTGTATCCACAACTACTTCCTTCTCCATTGCTTCTTTGCCGTGGAGTCTTATCGAAATCTCTAGTATCTTCTTTACTCCTTCTTCTCCTATCCTTTTCCTAAAGTGGACGAAGTCGCTCGGTTCTACCGGGAACTTCCATTGGAAATCTTTCTCTCCGCTGAAGTATTGATAATATGGGTTTTGCACCCACCGCTCTACTACTGTCTCATCTCCAAGGTTATAAAGTTGTTTCAGTATTAGTAAGGATACCATCAAACGTATCGGTTTGGCCGGTCTGCCAAAATTGATATAATACTTTGCAAACTCTTTCTCTAGTTCTGCCCAGTCTATCTTGTTTGTCAACTGGAATAATGTGTCTTGGGGATTCAGCATTTCCGTTAAGCCTTGATACAAAAAACTTTTTTGATGTTGGTTTGGTGAGCTGCTTTTCACTTAAAGTTGTCCTTTTTTCTTTAATTATTTTGCAAGATTTTCACCATAATTTATTTAAATCTTGCATTATTTGACAACTCTTTTTACAACTTTTCTTCTCCTTTTCTTCTCCTTTTTTTCCCTATTCTATCTTTTTTTGTCTTTTTAAGGATCGACTAAATAAACTAGCGTTGCAGAATTTTAGAAAAACTTAAATTAAGCGGTTCATATAGTCTTCCTAAACTTCCACTCGAATACAAAAATCCAGTTTTATCTTCTTCTGCTTGGTCCTCTTAAAGTTTTATTATGAATCGTTTTTTGCACTGGTCTTTTATGTTCAATGGTCTTATGTTTTTCCGGTATTGAAACAAGCAGCTTGTCTTCAGGGAATCTAAATTCAATTTTTTTCCCGAGAAATTCTTCTAACTTTTGAATCTCATGTGAATCATCTTCATCGGCAAAACTGATTGAAATTCCGGTAGCCCCTGCGCGCCCAGTTCTACCAATGCGATGCACATATTCTTCTACATCTTGCGGCATATTGTAATTGATCACATGCGAAATTGCCTCTACATGAATTCCACGCGAAGCAACATCAGTAGCAACAAGCACACGCACTTTACCTTCTCTAAATCTTTCCAATCTCTTAATTCTCTGGTTTTGTTCAATGTCTCCTGAAAGCAGCGCGCAGCTAATTCCATACATTTCAAATTTTTCTTTAAGCCGTTTAGCATCATCTCTCCGGTTTACAAAAACCAAAACCCGTTCCAAATTCTTTTGCATTATCAGGTTATACAAAAGAGTCGGTTTTTCCTCAATTGTGGTTATGTACGTTATTTGTTCAATGCTTTGGATGGCAACATCATCAGGCTCAATAATTATTTCACATGCCTGCTTTGTCCATGATTCCGCGAGTCGCTTCACATCACTGGTTAGAGTTGCACTAAAAAACATTGTTTGTCGGTTAGCTTTTGCCGGTGTATTTGCAACAATCCTTTTAACCGCAGGGATGAATCCCATGTCTAGCATTCTATCGGCCTCATCGATAATAAGTATTTCGACTTTTCCCAAATGCACTAAGTTCTTCTGCATAAAATCAATAAGCCTGCCCGGCGTGCAGATCAATATATCACACGGTTCAATTCGTAGAGTGCTTTGCTGCTTTCGATAATCCATTCCACCCAAAAGTGAAAGAATAGAAAGCTGAATATACTTGCCAAGTCCTCGCGCGTCTTTTTCAATTTGTAGAACCAGCTCGCGTGTCGGGGCGAGAATAAGCGCACGCGGTGTTCCCGGATTCCGTTTTTCTTCAATCGGGTGTTTTATAATGTGATTAAATATTGTAATAAGAAATGCGGCGGTCTTTCCGGTTCCGGTTTGCGCCTGGGCAGTAATATCTTCACCACTCATTGCTTTAGGAAGGACTTCTGCTTGTACTTGAGTAAAATGTTGGAATCCCAAATCATAAACTGCATGAAGGATTTCTTTTGATATCTCCAGATCATGAAACCGGGTTTTGCCATCAACTACATCCACTTTGAATACAGAATCATCCCAGTCCACAGTTGTAATTTTAGGCGAGGGTTGAGCATTTACGGGTTCGTTTTGAAACCGTTTTTGATGGCGCAGACGATATTCTTCTCGAGTTTCTTTTTTATATGGCTTACGCTGTGGTTCTATAATCCCCGGTTTTTCATTAGGGTGCGCTTTGGTTTGAGGTAGTAATATTTTTTTACTCTTGATAGTTTCAACGGGGGTAACTTCGGCATCTTTGGATTTACTCCCAAGAATTTTTTTCAGTTTTGCAGCAAACTTTTTAATCAATGTGTACAACTTTTTAAATGAAAGGAAACAATTAGGATACAAATATAGTGGAAAAAAGCGTAGAATATGAATAAACGCATTGCAAAATTAAACTGGCAAGTTGCAACGGAGCAAGACAATTATGGTTTTGATGTTGTAAGAGAGGAGAAAGTAATCAGTAGTCAAGACTCAGGAACAAAAAAATGAGATGGAAGCACCCCAAAAAGAGAGAAACGAAATATGAATAGTGGACATTTCATAAATTTGATCGAAAATGCTGGATCTAAAATTAATCCGATACTACTGCCTTCTTTGATTAGTCCAAAACAATCATTTTTACTAACCCACCCTATGAAGAGTGAAAATACTCGTAAAAATAGAGTGGTTCCACTCTATCATTTCATACTTCAACCAACATAAATTAGCAGCGGAAATACAACTACTTCTTACCGTCTCATTTGCAGTTTTTAATTGTTTATCGCAGTTCGGAGAGACGGAAGTTATTTCGTCCAAAATAAAATTCAATACAAATAATAGGAGAAACACTATGTACGGAACAATACAAAAGAATCAACCGGGATTCTTCAGATTATTAAAATCATTTTCACTAATGATTTTAATATCTCTAATTCTGCTCGGAGCCAATTCGCTCGTAGCACAAAGCAGTTCATTAAGCATGAACGGCAGTTCTTATATTGAAGTGCCGGACGCCCCAAATTTACGATTAACCGGAAGCATGACAATTGAAGCATGGATCTATTTAGATGATGCTGCAAATAATACGATCATCGATAAAGGAAGTTATAACTACCTATTTGAAACCCACCCTAATGGTCAACCGGCTCTTGGGTTGTACAGCAGAAGTTTTGGCTGGATTTATAGCGGCGGGTCACTTCCAATTAATCAATGGGTACACGTTGCTGTCTCTTTTAAGACAGGAGCTAATGGAGTTAATTTTTACATTAACGGGGCTTTAGTAAGCTCGCACACCATGAATACTCCTCTTGCCTCCGATGCGGGTCCTGTTAATATAGCAAGACAAGATCCTTTAGGATGTCAATGTAACAAAATGAACGGTGATATTGACGAATTAAGAATTTGGAATGTTGCTCGTACACAAACAGAAATTGCTGCAAATATGACTCATGGCAACCTCTGCGATAATGCCGGACTTGCGGCGTATTTCTCCTTTGATGAAAATGTCGGAAACACAGTTTCAAGTAGTGTTGGTGGACACGTTGGAACAATCATTAATCCGGCTGGAACAGCTTGGGTTCCCGGAGTATCTGTTACACCAACTTCTTGTACATTACAAACACTAACTATTCTTGGCGGTTCCGGTGTTCAAGGTGAAATTGATCAATACACAGAAGCCTCCCGCGATGGTGGCGCTACATGGCAGCCTGCATATTTAACAGGTTGGCACCCATGGGGTTTTGCTGCGGGGACTAACTCATGGATAAATTTTGATCCGAGTCCTTTTGTCGGTTTGAACTCTACTACAGATTATCGAATCCGATTTAATGTTCCAACCGATTTTTCCAGTCCTCATATGACCTTTACAATCAAGGCTGATAACCGTGCTTGGCTTTCAATAAACGGAGCTTTTATTTCTCAAATTGATGGTGAGTCAACAGGTGCAGCAGGCGATCAAGTTATTTCCCAAGCGCTTCTTCCGGGATTAAATGAAATCACAATTCGATTACAAGATTTCGGCGGCTGGGTAGGATTAAATTACCGCATCGATATTACCATGTTCTCTGATGAAGTCCCATCATTGGAACCTTCAACATTTAGTAACACAGCTCCGGTAGCTAATGTCGGACAAGATCAAACAATAGATTGCGCGCCAACAGCCGGAAGCACAATTACTTTAGACGGCAGCAGCTCAACTGACGCAGATGGTGACGCTTTAACTTATAGCTGGAGCAACAGCGCTACAACAGCAGCACAAACATTAGCTCTCGCTCCGGGAACTCACACTTTCACTCTAACCGTTAATGACGGTAATGGTGGTTCTTCATCTGATAATGTTGTAATCACAATTAATGCGGATGTAACTGCACCCGTTGTAACTGCCCCAGCTGCTCTTGTTGTTAACGCAACTGTTCTCGGCGGTTTTGTTGGAGCTATTGGCACTGCAACAGTAACCGATGTGTGCGATCCTAATCCAACTATCACAAATAATGCCCCCGCCCAATTTCCTCTTGGAGAAACTGTTGTAACCTGGACAGCCACTGACGCAAACGGTAATACTTCATCTGCTTTACAATCAGTTACTGTAAAACAGTCAACTATGCTTGCAAAATCCTTAACTATTCCTATTCTTCAAGCATTATTACCGGTTAGTAAAAATGTTGATAAAAAGATTGGAGAAGCTATCAAAGATATTCAGCAAAGTGTTAAAGCTGAATTATGGACTGACGAATATCATCTTTCTACTAAAAAAGGTGAAAAAGTATTTGAAGAAGAAAAAGAAGCGGTCAATCAACTTTTGAGTTTACTTAAATCTGATGATCATGACGGTGATGACGACGATGATCATGATGGTGATGAAGATCATGACGGTGATGATGATCATGACAACAAGAACAACTCAATTGATGAAGCGACTCAAGCTACACTCTTGACTGTCATCCTTACTTTGGTTGACGCAGATAAAGCCATTGCTACGTTAGCTTTTACTGAAGCACAAGCAAACTGCACAAGTTCAAAATGCTTAAAGAAGCTTGATGAAGCGAATAAGAAAATGATTGACGCGCAAAAAATGTTTGTCGCTAAGAAGTACGCACAAGCAATTGATAAGTACAAAAGCGCGTGGAAATCCATAATAGAGATCAATGGAAAGAGTTTTCATAAAGATGGAAATCAAGATCTCACACAACAGTCGGGAGAAATTCCATCTGCTTACGGTTTAAGCCAAAATTATCCAAATCCATTTAACCCAACTACGGTAATTGATTTTGCAATAACGGAATCAGGCTATTATACACTAAAAATATATAATACTCTTGGACAAGAAGTTGCAGAATTAGTAAACGACCAGTTGGAAGGTGGAAATTACAGTTTTGGATTTGATGCATCCAAACTTGCCTCAGGTCTCTATATTTACAATATCAAAGGAACAAACGTAAATATTTCAAAGAAGATGATCTTGATGAAATAAAGTTCAGTAATAAATAGATAATAGTTAGAGCCCCGGAATCTTTCGGGGCTCTGCTGTTTTAAATAAAAATGAAACGTTGAGATTCTGAAGTAATACTTTTCGTCTTTGTTATAATCTAGATTTGAATTGAAAGAAATCGGAAACAGCCCCCCAATATTTTTTTCTTAATTCTAATGAAGTTTTCGCATCGGTTTTAATTTCAAGAACAGAGAAGTTTTTGGTAGTTAAAGATTTGTTCATTTGTTTTACAAAATCACTTTGCTTTTTTATAAGCGAATAATCCCCGCCGAACTCTTTAACAAAGTTTTTAAATGATAATGAGTGAGGCATCGTAAAATACTGTTCAAATACATTTTCATATTTTGCAATCGGAAGAAATTGGAATATACCGCCGCCGTTATTATTCACTAAAATTATTATTAAAGGGATATTGTACTGCTTTGCCGTAAGCAGGGAAGTGAGGTCATAATAAAAAGCTAAATCACCCGTGAGCAGCACTGTTGGAGTTTTTGAACAATACGCGATGCCCAATGCAGTTGATAGTATTCCGTCAATTCCACTCGCGCCCCGGTTGTGAAACACGGTAATTTTCTTATTTAGGTTTGAAGCAAAAAAATCAAAATCGCGCACAGGCAAACTATTTGAAAGCATAACATTTGTTTTTTGCGGAAGATTTTCAAGTAGTGTGTTTATCGTCTTTGGTTCATTAGGGAATAACGATGCTGCGAAAGTTATGTTTTTTATTTTTTCAGCAGTTGAATTAGCAGTTGTTACAAACTTTAACCATTGCTTTTTCTCGGTTGTGATTTTTGAAAAACTTTCCACTTCGAATAACTTTTGGCAAAATAAATATGGTTTCATCGCCAAGGCATTTTTAGCGCTTCTTGTCGGGTCAAACCAATCGCCGAATTCGTTAATCAAATATTTCGGAGCAGAACTTTTTTCAAGAAATTGCTCAAGTCCTTTGGATGTAATTGTTCTTCCAAAGTGAAGAATCAAATCAGGATTAAAATCTTTTATAAAATATTCTGAACGAAGCAGCGCATCATAATTTGCGATCACATTTTTTTTAGAAGTTGTGCCGAACCGAAGTTGAGAAGCTCCATCAGCAAAAATCGGGAAACCGGTTTTACTCGAAACTGCATTTATCAAACTCGGAAACTTTGCATTGTACTCACCGGGTCCTACAATGATCAAACCTTTCTTAGCTTTTGCAATAAGTTTAATTAAAGTTTCTGAATCTTTAGAAACCGATTTTATATTCCCTTTTAATTCTTCTCGCGTTTCGTACTTCAATACTAAATTTAAAGGAATGCTGTCAGTAAAACTTTCAGGCTCAAAAGGTTTTTCAAATGGAAAATTTATATGAACAGGTCCCTTATTCGTTAAGGCAGAAATTTCAAATGATTGAACCGCCAACTTTTTTATTAACTCCAATTTTTCTCGGGACGTTCCCGGCAATCCGGCGTCAGCAAAAAAGCGAATATGATTGGCATACAAATTCTTTTGGTTAATCATCTGATTTGCCCCTTTATTTACAAGCTCCGGCGGGCGGTCGGCAGTGCAGACAATTAAAGGAATTCTCTGCTGGTATGCTTCAATAATTGCTGGATAATATTCTGCAGTAGCGGTTCCCGATGTACAAATTAATACTACGGGTGTTCCGGTAGTGCGTGCAATCCCCGAAGCGAAAAATGCCGAGGAGCGTTCATCAATTATTTTCAAACACGTTAGTTTTTTATTATACACCGCGGCAAGCGTTAAGGGAGTACTACGCGAACCGGGTGAAATACAGACGTGCTTTACTCCAAGTTTTGCAAGTTGTTCAAAAAAAATTGTTGACCACAAAATATTTTTATTAATTTTTTTCATTAAACGTCGAAAGGATTGTCTTTAATTTTGTTTCAGTTTCTGCGAATTCACTTTCCGGGTTTGAGCCTTCAACAATTCCACAACCGGCATAAACAAATATCGTGTTTTTATTTATAAGCGCCGAACGGATTGCCACTACTAACTTTGCGGATGAAGGAGAGACCCAACCGATTAGTCCGGCGTATAATCCGCGGTCAAAATCTTCCAGTTCAGAAATTAACTCCAGAGCTTTTTCTTTTGGACTTCCACATACGGCAGGTGTCGGGGAAATTTTATCTAAAAGTGAAAAAAGTGATGAACCGGTCTTTAGTTTTGCGGTAATCTCTGTTGATAAATGTTGAATTGAGGCCAGCTTTTTAACATTAGGAACTTTTTCATAAGTAATATCAGAAGCTGAACCAGTTAAATTCTCGGTAATGAAATCGACAACAGAGCGATGTTCGTTAATTTCTTTTTCAGAATTCCTTAATTCGTTTTCCAAATGAAAATCTTCATCAGTAGTGCTGCCTCTTACGCACGATCCAGCAATTGCTTCGGTGATGATATTGTTATTTTTCAGTTCTATCAAAATTTCAGGTGAAGCGCCTATAAAGACGGAATCGTTTTGCTTTAGGCAAAATATATTAGAAGAAGGATTTGCTTTTTTTAATCTGCCGGGTAAGACCTCATAATGAACCAATTCTTGTGTACGCAATAAAATTCTTCTTGCAAGCACAACCTTTGTCAACGAAGAATTTCTGATTTCCGAAAGTGCTTTTTCTACTATTAAATTCCATAATTCTCTCTCATCAAACGAGTTTACGTTCCCTTTGTAATTGATTTTTTCATCAATTTTATTGTTGCCATCATTTTGAAAAATTGTTGAGAGCAAAGTAGAAAATTCCAATACGGAATTTTCAATTGAAAAGGTATCATCAAATAAAACATTAAACCGAAAAAGAGCAGAGTCGGCTTCTAATTTTATGAGAAACTTAGGGATGTAGAACTCACAGTTTTTAAAATTACTCCACTCAACACTTTTCTTTTCGGGATCAAATTTTATAGCCGCTAAGAAGAGAGGGGAACTAATAAATATTGGCTCAGAAGAATTCATCAACGGTTCGGGAAAATCTGTATATCGCTTTTCGAGTTCCTTCCAACGGAAGGAACCTTCAACGGAAAGAGAATGGATATTCCCTACCGCTAAGAACTCTTCCTTATTTGCCGAGAAATAAAAAACTTCCGGAAAATCAGTGAAAAGAGGGGAGAAATCATCTGTAAAAAACGTATCAGGGAGAGCAAAACAAAAACTCAAGAGTTGACTTTGTTTTTTCGTGCTTTTTATCTCTTGACATGTTTTATTAAGAAAAATTTCATACGAAGTCCGCCAAAGGCGGATTAGTTTGTCTAAGGATAATTTCATTTTAAAATGGTAAATATTAAATCAAATATAAATTTCGCTGAAGAACTTTCCAATAAATATTGTTTGATAAGGAACTTTAATTGAAGTAATTCTCGTACTTTTAATCATATCCAATTATTGTTTATAACCTTCAATCTTAGAAATGCATTTGTGGCAGTAAGTGTTTCCCTTAATATCGACTTCCTCAATTCCCGGTGACGAGTGCATTACGCAGTCCCAATCAATACAATGACGCAGACCGTAACAATGTCCAAGCTCGTGAAGAGCTTCTTTAATCGTACGCTCAAATAAAAGGCTCTCGTTTGAGATACCGGAATAAAATTCTTCGTGCAACCGGCAGACAGAAAGAATGGAATGTTTTCCGTTAAGCTGTGCTTCCCCAAAAATAAAAGTTAATACCGGGACGAAAATATCCACGTTAGTTAACAAAATTATCTTACCGTCAAATTCGTCTGTAAGCTTCATTGCCTCTGCAATAATCTGGGTAGAAAAATATTGCCCCCGTTCAAAAAATAAGAAATCATCGAGATTCATCTTTAGTTCAATAATGTGAATATTTGAAGTAAACCTTTTCGATAATTCTTTAACAAGGTTTTGCAACAGCAAAGCGCTGTAAAATTTCAGCGGTGCGATAAAGATATCCATCAATAATCAGCTTTACGGAGACAGTACTTATTTATTTTATTGTAAAGGGTAACCCTGTCTATCTCAAGCATCTGAGCGCTCTTGGAAATATTCCAATTATTCTCATTTAAAACTTTAAGAATATATTTTTTCTCCATTGAAGAAAGGCTTTTCTCGTCACCTTCCAATCCAAAATTATTCATAGAAACATGAAAAGGGAGATCATCAACAATAATGGAATTAGATTTTCCAACTACCATCGCTCGTTCTATCGCATTTTCCAATTCGCGAACATTCCCGGGCCAGTCGTAGTTCACTAGAAAATCCATTGCTTCTTTAGAAACGCTTTTTACCGCTTTATTCATTACCGTTGAAAATTTATTTATGAAGAAACTTGCAAGTAAAGGAATATCATCCCGCCTTTCACGCAGCGGAGGGATTACAATTGTGAAAACATTCAATCTGTAATATAAATCTTCCCTAAACTTACCAGCTTTAACAAGTTCTTCGAGAGGTTCGTTGGTTGCAATAATTACTCTAAAATCACTTTTTATTAATTCATTTCCGCCGACTCGGTTAAACTGTTTTATTTCGATAACTCTTAGCAGCTCAATCTGCATCTTTAGGGAAATTGAGCCAATCTCATCAAGAAAAATTGTTCCCCTGTCTGCCATTTCAAATTTTCCTTTTCTTTTAAATTGAGCCCCTGTAAATGCCCCTTTTTCGTGTCCGAACAACTCGCTTTCGAGAAGTGATTCCGCCAGAGCGCCGCAGTTCACTGGAATAATCGGGAAATATTTCCTGCTGCTATTAATATGAATGGCTTTTGCGACCAATTCTTTTCCCGTTCCACTTTCGCCCCTAATCATAACGGTAGTATCTGTGCCGGCAACAGTGTGCACAAGCTCATAAATTTTTTTCATCTGAAAGCTTTCGCCGATCAAATTATCCGGTTTAATTATTTCAGCTATATTTTCTTTCAACTGAATGTTTTCAATCTTAAGCGCACGTTGTTCAAGGGCTTTTTTAACGAGATGCGCAAGTTCGTCGGGATCAACGGGTTTGGTTACATAATCGTATGCACCGGATTTCAAAGCGGTAATGGCGGTTGGTACGGATGCAAACGCAGTGATAAGGATAATAAGCGCATCTTTATCAATTGCTTTAATTTTGGATAACAAATCCAATCCGCTCATGCCTGGCATTTTCATGTCAACAAGAAGAAGATCAAATTTCTCTTTTTCATATTTTATTAAGGCGGTTTCTCCATTCTCGGCGGTATCAACTATATAATCTTCTTCTTCAAACCAGTGATAAAGAGATTCCCTCACAATTTTTTCATCATCGACTATTAGAATTTTTTCTTTTTTATCCATAAATCTTCCTCTTAAGCAAGTTGTTCATTTTGTGGTAATACTACTTTAAATGTAGTTCCTTGATATGAAGTTTTTTCAACTTCAATTTGTCCTTTATGATTAGTAATAACTCCATACGCAACAGCCAATCCAAGCCCGGTGCCGTTGGAGGCTTCTTTTGTTGAATAAAACGGTTCGAAGATATGAGGTAAATCTTTATCGGCAATTCCCGTACCTTCGTCAATGATCCTAATTATCACATTCTTTTTCTCGTGCGAGAGGTTGACTGTTATTTTTCCGCCGTGCGGCATTGCTTCAATTGAATTGATCAAAAGCGACATCACCGCCTGTTGAATTTTGTGTGCGTTGCAGTAAATGTCATTCGGAATTTCTGAATAATCTTTGATCAAAGTTATCCCGTGAATTTCAAGATGATGTTTTATAACGGTTACACTTTTATCAATTATTTTTACTAGGTTTTCTCTCGCAAATTCATCCCGTTCACCGTGCGAAAAGATGAGCAGATCCTTTACTATTTTTCCGCAGCGAGCAGATTCATGGGAAATTAATTCCAAATATTCAATAAGTTTTGCATGCTCCGAATCCCTCTGCGAAGCCTGCAATTTTTTTGTTATCAATTTGCTGTATGTTAAAATCCCTGCGAGTGGATTATTTAACTCATGCGCAACAGTGGCTGATAGTTTTCCTAGCGAAGCTAGTTTTTCAATTTGATTAACCTGGTTATAAATATTTTTGAGCTCTTCGGTCTTTTCAATCACTTTATCATTCAAAGTTTCCGACCATTTTTTTATTTCTTTATATGCTTCTTCTAGTTTTGTTGACATCTCGTTAAACCGCCGCGCCATTTGCCCAAGTTCGTTTTTAGAATTTACTTCAATTTTATAATCTAAATTTCCATTTCCTATCTGTTCAATTCCTTTCGCTAATTTTTTTATCGGTTTGTTAACTAAAAATGTTATAAACAAACCGGAAAAAAAAGAAATAACAACAATAATAAGAACAGCAGTTAAAATTACTTCTCTAGTGCTGTTTTGGATTATTGAATCTAGTTGCTCCAGCGAAACGACAACGTCAAGAACACCGAGGATGCGAACTCTAGGGGAATGGGCATGACAGTCTGCGTTTGAGCAATCAGGTTCATTTTGTATTGGATTAATAAGTCCGAGCACGCGTTTATTCTCGGAATTTTTATAAATCCTAGTTTTATTTTGGTTTGTTAAACTTTGCAGCGGAACGGAGCTATTATGGCAAACGATGCAAGCTTCGGCGGTTAAATTAACTTTTTTGAGAATTTCAGCAGGGTTAGTAGAAAAAATAATTAAACCCTGTTTGTTGTAAATACGTATTTCCTCAACACCAATTTCAGTGCGAAGTGTTTTAATTATCTGATGAACATCTTCGCGCCTGTTTAATAGCATACTATAGCGAGTTGATTTTTTAATCAAGTCACTTATATTATGAGCGCTCTCAAATCTGGTTTCGGTTAAGTACTTATCGAGATTATTTATAATAATGTACGTAAAAACCGAAAGAATACTGAACAGAATACATGAAATAGAAATTATAAGTCGAACGCTTAGTTTATTTAGAACCTTAGTTTTCATAAAATCCCCTAACCGATTATTGCAAAATTAGACATAACTTTAACTATTTACAATGTGTATGATGAATTATCGTAACATGGATAATGGCAATTGAGTGTTATGGGATAGAGGACTCATTTTTAATCTCATGAAAACAGGATGAGGATGAATATTAAACCTTAAGCAATTTAATTGCTTAAAGAATTCAGAATTTTGATGTACCTTTTATTTCCGACGAGTTGATGAAGAAACTTAATTTGGGTTCCCCCATCCTGCATTGTGTCCCCAACTTTAGGTAAATACGATTTAATCCCTTCGATAATACCCGTAGCTCTTTCATGCATATTATCCCATTCTTCTTGATATAACTTGCCAACTGAAATTTCATGATGAGTCGTGCCGATTATTGCAAACCAGTGGGACTTCATCGAGTCGTCCGGGGGTTCGCTTACTTTATCGTAAATTGAAAAATCCATGGGTGCGGAGAGACTGACCGTTCCCCACGCACCGAAAATCTGGATTACCTGTTGTCCGGTAAAAATATTTTTTCCATGCTCGTATGCCATTACCGAACTTACCGTATCAAGAAAGCTAATTAATATAGGGTTTATCCCCAGGTAAAATGTGTTATGACAGATTTCCTTAGCAATGAGATTATTCTTTAGGTATATAATTTTATTATCATACTTAATGCTTCGCAATTTGTTAGAGATTATTTTTGCAACATTTGTTGTCTCGGTGAACTGAGTTTCTTTTTCATTCGAAAAATTTCTAATAACTCTATCGAAAGCACAATCTTCGCAATCAAATTGATTATCGCATAATTTATATTCTACAACCTGCGAAGCCATCCAGATGCACTTCAACATCTCATAGCTGCTGCTCCTGTATCCATTTTCATTATTCATATCATTCACTTAATATTATTTGTTTTGATTCGTTCGCACTTTTTCCATTAACCGTATCTTCGTATTCTTCTTCACCAACAAAAACCGGGAAGTTTTTAACAACTAACTTAAAAGCGAATATTGCAAGGACAACAAGCATCAGCGTAATGCTGATCTCATCAAACGATGGAAAATAATTTACTCCTGAAGACGCAGCTAAACCGGTAATGCTTACGTTCAACCTGTTCAATATCAAACCGGAAATTACACAGATCGAAATGATGTAGAGCCATTTTTTATCTTTTCTGAACTTTCTGTAACTAAGTAAATAGATAGGGACAATTGTTCCAACCACTATTTCCAAATAGAAAAGATATGTTTCAGTTGAAGGAATAGTTAAATAGATTAGTTTGCCGTTATTTAGAAAATCATAAATCTTCAATAAAAAGCCGGCAATCAAAGCAATTAAAACCACAGAAGCTGCCCCTGATAAAATATCCATTTTTAAACCGGTATTATGGAAACCATTCTCTTCAGTAAATGCCCTGGCAGTTTGATATGACTCAAAAATTATCATCGACAAGCCTGCCGCTATACAGGAAATGTAAAAATGCACTGGGAGTAAAGAAGAATACCACAACGGATGCAATCTGCCGGGCACAATTAAATATAGAGAACCGAAAGATGATTGATGAAGCGTGGAAAATAAAACACCGGCGATAACGACAGGGATAGAGATTATTTTCAGGAATTTAATAGGCGCTTTGAGTTTAAATTTTTCAAGCACAACGGGGGCAAACTCTAAAGTAAGTACCGTTGTATAACAAATTATGCACCAGGTTATTTCAAACATTACAGAATGAATATTCCACATTACGAGCGGATGCCAAAAATTTTCCGGTCTTCCCAGATCAACTACCAGAAGGCAAACAACCAGCGAATAACCTATAAAAGCTGTTAAGATTGCAGGCCTTACCAGTGGTTCATATTTATGGATGTTGAAAATGTGAACCGTTGCAGCGATCGTAAATCCCGCAGCGGCGAGTCCAACACCAAGGAAATCAAATCCTATCCACAAGCCCCATGGAGCGGTGTCAACCAAATTAGTTGTTGCTCCAAGTCCACGGGAAAATCTAAAATAAGTTGAAAATAAACCCATTGTAACGATCATAACTGAAACCACTTTCCAGAATGTGGGTTTTAAAATTTCATTAGTTTTCATATTTCTTTATTTCCATTAGTAGTTTTTTTTTCTTCGTTAGCTATTTGATTTTTTCTTTTTGTAAGCCAATACATCCCGCTCAAGAACACTCCTCCAACGGCTACAACCGGAGGAATCTTTTCCATTGCCCTCATGGTAAACGCAGGCATCGGCTCTTTTGACAACTTCGAAGTGTAACCCAGTTGTTCGAATGGTACGGGCGATAAAACAAGTACATGACCACCGCCTGCTTCTTCAAGACCGTATATTTGTTGATAATACTTTTCCGGATCATCCTTCAATCTTTTTTTAGCCACTGCAACCAGTTGGTCCATATCACCAAACAACGTCGCTTCGGTTGGACAAGCTTCAGAACAGGCTGATATCTTACCCGCTTTAACACGGTCAATACAGAGAGTGCATTTGCGTACACGGGGCTGAGTTGTTCCCCATTCATATCGGGGAATTTTATGAGGACATGCCTGCATACAATATCTACACCCAATACACTTATCAGCGTCATACAGTACTGCACCTGTGACATTCTTGTTAAATGCTCCTACCAGACAGACAGATACACAAGATGGTTCATTACAATGCATGCAAAGTTTCCGCGCGTACATTTTGCCATATTGTTCAACTACGGTAAAAGTGTTATTCGAGAGATGATCTTTTAAAAAATCCTTATTTGTCTGCGGTAAATTATTTTTCTCTTTACACGCTTGATAGCATGATCCACATCCTACACAAAGCGTCACATCAAAGAGAATTCCTTTTTCTTTTAACATTTGTTTTTCCAGATTAGAGTGAGAGAAATTCTTTTTCAAAATCATTTGCACTTTTGTCTATTAATGAAGAGAGCGCATCGTTAGCTAATGAACCTCCATCATACATAGTTGCGCCGGCTAATTCTATATTAGGCGAATGACTACCGATAAAATTTTTTAATTTGATAAATTCTTTTTTCATCCAGTTTGACGCTCCGATTCCTGATAAAAACAACTTTTCGTTTTCATGGAAGTCTTTTGAAAATAATTTAACTCCCCATGCATCATATGGATCGTAGATTTTTTTGCCCATAATATTTGTGTTAACCGATTTCACGATTCCATTAACGGGGGAGAGGAAATTCACTGTTTTATTTCCGAATGCACCCTCGAAAATTATCTCTCCACGTTTTAGCTCCTTGCCCACCTCTGCACATTTTATCAATGATACTGCGCCGAGAGCCATTGTTCCAAATGTATCAATCCCGATATCAAGTGACCCATCTTTATTTTTCTTAAGCCACGTATGCCCTTTAGAAAAAAATAAATTTGATGGAATACTAAAACTTCTTCCACCAAAGGCTGATAAATCAATTTGAAAGAAAGAGGGTTCAAATGCCGGATGATTTTTTCCTTGAACTTTTAATAAAAGCAGATCAACTAAAATGAAAAATAAAAATGCCGTCAGAACAAAAATTGCGACCATACTGTAACCTTTTTATGTGAGTCTTTCCATTAAAAATTATTTTATTACTTTAGACTTGAACCAGCATCTTTTGAGATATTCTCTTTCTCGGAAGCGTTGCTTGAGTATGTTTCATTATGCAGTTTCCCGCCGTCATACATTGTTTCACTTGCAAGGCTAATCGTGGGATCGAACCTCGATGTGAAAGATTTTGAAACTTTGTTTTTCTTAGCTGATCCGGAAGCTAACGGATCAATAACAAGTCGAACGAGCAAATCGACACCTACAAAAACTAAAATGAGTATTAATAAAAACGTAATCATGACCATCTCCTTGTGACTTTTAATTTGGTAATTGAATTTATTAAGGGACAATTAACATACCAGCGACTAGATGGTTTTTATCATTCTTTTATCTTATTAAAAAATAAGGAGTTAGGCTATTAGTGTCGAATTGTTAAACGATAAGATGTGGTTAAAGTGTAAGTTATCCTTACACTACGGTGTTGAAAATTACATCACAATTAAAGAGAAACTCGCATTAAATACCTTTTAGTCGGTTTAATGCATATCCTTTTCCATAGCAAAATATTTTTCAAAATGTAATAAGTTCAGGAAGTGGTAGGCTAAAAAATAATTTGATTTTTGCACATCATGTTTTGATTAGCATTATTTGATATTTACCAATAATAATTAAAAAAAGAGTTACAGGATGCCATTTATTCTCTTTCCTTAAAAATCGATAAAAATATTGTCAGTATTGAGAAATTTCCGCATACAAGTATCATTTTATAAAAAAATGAATGTCCCAAAACTCTTCATGTAGCTGAAAATTTCACATAATTTTTAGCGAGGCTGTTTTTTATCGGAATGGCATAATATTGTATTTAAAATAGCAATTGATTTTATGCATTATAAAAATTATTAATTTACATCTTGAAAGGAATACAAAATGTCTGGCAAAAGCCGTCGTGATTTCCTTAAAACATCCGCAGTAATTGGAGCGGGAGTCGCAGGACTTTCAACTTCTACTGTAAAAGCAGCCCCTAAAAACATACTTTCTGAAGACAGAATGGGGGTTTTGGTTGATTCCACCGTATGTGTTGGATGCCGTAATTGTGAGTGGGCTTGCAAAGAAGCACATGATCTACCGGCTGGCGATCTTCAATCTTATGAAGAGAGAAGTGTTTTCAAAGATAAAAGAAGACCAGGAACAAAAGCTCTAACAGTGGTGAATGAATATTCTTCGGGCAAGAATTCTAATCTGCCGGTTGATGTAAAAGTACAATGTATGCATTGCGACCATCCGGCATGCGTTTCAGCTTGTATTGTAGGGGCATTTTCTAAAGAAGAAAATGGTTCCGTAATTTGGGATACAGATAAATGTATCGGCTGCCGTTATTGTATGGCTGCTTGCCCGTTTCAGGTTCCTGCTTTTGAATATGACAAAGCTATTAATCCATTAATTATGAAATGCGACTTTTGTTTTAACAGAACAAAAGAAGGAAAACTTCCTGCTTGTGTAAATATCTGTCCGGTTGAAGCACTTACTTATGGTCCGAGAACTGAACTCGTGAAAATTGCTCGAGAGCGAATTAAACGAAATCCAGAAAAATTTGTTGATCATATTTTTGGAGAGCATGAGGTAGGAGGTACTGCTTGGATGTATTTGTCAGGCAAAGATTTTGTCGAATTGGATTTCCCCCAACTCGGAACTAATCCTGCCCCCGGTGTATCCGAATCAATCCAACATGGAATATTTGCCTATTTTGTTCCTCCGGTTTCATTGTATGCTTTACTGGGTGGAATTATGTGGATTACTAAACATCGTAAAGAATTGGATGAGGAGGAAAAGTCATGAATCGTGAAGAAGTAAATCCTATTCCGGTAAAACATAAATATTTTACTCCCGGCGTTATTGTTTTAATGATAATTGCTGTGAATGGTCTCGTTTTTCTGATGGGGAGATTTTTCTTAGGGCTCGGCGCTGTAACGAATCTTAACAATCAATATCCTTGGGGATTATGGATTGGAGTAGATGTTGCGGCTGGCGTTGCACTTGCAGCCGGCGGTTTTACAACTGCTGCTCTCGGACACGTTATGCATAGAGAAGAATACAATGCAATTGTACGTCCTGCTCTGTTAACAGCCATGCTTGGTTATACTTTTGTTGCGATGGGAGTTTTTGTTGATATCGGTAGGTGGTATTTTATTTGGCATCCATTGGTTATGTGGAATGGCAGTTCAGCTTTATTTGAAGTTGGTATTTGTGTTATAATATATATGAATGTTCTTTATATTGAATTTCTCCCCGTGGTTGCAGAAAGATTTATAGGAAAAGTTAAATTACCCGGATTCCTTTCCGGATTAAATAGATTTGTTGATAAAGTATTACGATTGATTGATAGCGATCTTTCAAAAACGATGTTTATTTTTATCATTGCCGGTGTAGTACTTTCTACACTTCATCAATCTTCTCTCGGAACGTTGATGGTAATTGCCGGACCTAAAATGCATCCATTGTGGCAAACGCCAATTCTTCCATTATTGTTTTTACTTTCAGCAATAAGTGTTGGCTTCCCGATGGTAATTTTTGAATCACTTTTAGCCTCACGATCACTTGGATTAAAGCCTGAGATGCACATTCTTTCAAAATTAGGTTCGATGATCTCTCCGCTGCTTGGCGTTTACCTTGCTTTTAAGCTTGGAGATATGTTCATTCGCGAAACGTTTGTTTACTTGAAGGAATTCAATACTGCTAGTGTAATGTTTACAATAGAACTTTTATTTGGAGTAATTATTCCATTGCGAATGTTTCTCTCTCCCAAGGTTTTGAAATCTCCTCTATTTCTTTTTATTGCATCGGCATTGGTCGTATTTGGAGTTCTTTTAAATAGAATTAATAATTTTGTAGTTGCATACACACCGCCTTATTCAACGGAATCTTATTTTCCATCATTTGGAGAAATATCGGTAACAATTGGATTTATGGCGATACTTATTCTTCTTTACAGATTTATCGTGTTAAATTTTCCAGTTATCAGTTTGCCCGGTTTAAAAACTGCACAACCTACTAAATACACAATCAAAGGGGCAAAAAAATGAAAAAGGGATTATTAATTTTTTTCTTATTTGCGATTTCTATTACCGTAACTGCTCAGCAGAATCTGGGGAAAGATCACTCAAAGTCGAACATCACCTGTAAAACTTGTCATGTTTGTGATGTTCCGACAAAAGATGATCCGTGCTTAGTCCCTTGTCCGCGTGAGAAAATGAAAACGGTATATGAATCGCCGGATAAAACTGTGGATGTTGTAAGTCTGGAAGAACTATCAAAAAAATATTTACCGGTAATTTTTTCACACCGGGTACACGCACAAATGTCAGTAATGTCCGGTGGTTGTGGTACATGCCATCATTACAATACAAGCGGACCAATTCAGTCGTGCAAGAATTGTCATCAAACTTATCGTAATAGAGATGACATCAGCAAACCTGATCTGGAAGCCGCTTATCACCGGCAGTGTATTACTTGCCATAGAGAGTGGAGCCATGGTACAAATTGTAACTCATGCCATAGCCCAAAGATGGACAAAAAGGGGTTTCAAAAAGAAGAAGCAAAGAAAAAAGTTATGGGTAAAGTTCACCCGGCGCTGATTGAACCTGACAAGATTGTCTTCGAGACAAAATATGAAAAGGGTAAAATGGTCACATTTTTTCATGATGATCATACAAAGAAATTTAAAATTGAATGTACAAGTTGTCATAAGAATGAGACTTGCTTAAAATGTCATGATGTGAATAAAGCTTCTATTGAAAAATCGAAAATAGTAAAAGCTCAAAAATCATTGGATGAACATCATAAGAAATGTTTTAGCTGTCATAAAGAAGATAAATGCGGAAGTTGTCACCTTAATAAATCGGCAGAGCCATTTGAGCACGGAAAGAAAACGGGTTGGGCTCTTAATAAGTTTCACGTAAATTTGTCATGCGCAAAATGTCATGGATCTAAGATGCCGTACACTAAACTTGATAATAAATGCTCGAGTTGTCATAAAGCATGGAATAATGAAACTTTTAAACACTCCATAACGGGTTTAGGATTGGATGAAACACATTCGCAACTTAACTGCGAAGATTGCCATGCAGAAAACAATTATACCGTTAAACCGGTTTGCAGTAATTGCCATGAAAATTATTCTTTTCCAAAACAAAAACCGGGAAAATTAGTTGGTCGTAAATAATTCAAGCAACATTTCAATATTGGAAATAAATCGCTTTAAAAATAATGTTTAAAAAAATCGGGTTTCGTTTAATTTTTGCTGTTGCGCTAACATCATTAACCATTATTGGAGTGTTTGCGTATTTTAATGTCAAGTCACATAGCCGCAGTCTGCTGATAGAAGTTGAACGGCACGCAAATCAACTTGGGGAGACGGTAATATCCAGCACCCGTTTTGATATGATGCTTAATCAACGCGACCGAATTCAACAGGTCATTAATTCTATCGGGACACAGCCGCAGATTAGAGATGTAAGAATTTTAAATAAAGTTGGCGAAATTATTTATTCATCGGATTCAACGAATATTAACCGGATGGTTGATAAGAAGGCGGAAAGCTGTTATGCATGCCACTCTGCAAATGAACCGCTAGAAAAAATATCAATAACGGAAAGAACTAGAATATTCAGAATTGATCCTGATTCCAGTCGTGTTATGGGAATCATCACTCCGATCTATAATGAAAAATCTTGCTGGCAGGCTGAATGTCATGCACACCCTAAAAATCAAAAAGTACTTGGCGTTTTAGATGTTACCATTTCTCTTGCTGAGGTTGATCAAACAATACAAAAAAGCGAAGTGGAAATTGTCATTTTTGCGATTGTTGCAATTCTGGGTGTTGGGATGTTAATCGGATTTTTTGTGCGACGCTGGGTTTCTCATCCTGTAAATAATTTGCTTAGCGCTACGAAGCAGATAGCTATGGGAAATCTAAACTATTCAATTAAAGATATGGGTGAAGATGAAATCGGAATGCTGGCTCATTCTTTTAATAATATGACGAAAAAACTTTCCGAAGCAAGAATGCAGCTTTTTCAATCTGATAAAATGGCTTCACTCGGAAGACTCGCGGCGGGTGTTGCACATGAAATTAATAATCCACTGACGGGTGTGCTTACGTATAGCAGTTTTCTTCTCAAAAGAACTCAAGACAACGCTGAATTTCAGGAAGATCTGAAAGTGATTGTTAGAGAAACTTTGCGCTGCAGAGAAATTGTAAAAAGTCTTCTTGATTTTGCAAGGCAAACGGTTCCGAAAAAAAATAACGCTGACATTAATGAAATTATTGAGAGAGCGATCGGTGTCATCGAAAATCAACTTTCTCTTAATAAAGTGAAAATGATAAAAGAATTGGATAACAATCTTCCAAAGATTACAGTTGATGCAAACCAGATCCAACAAGTATTTATTAATCTCTGTGTAAATGCTTCCGATGCAATCGGGGAAACCGGCGGAACGCTGTCCGTAACTACTCATCAAATTTCTCTTTCACCTTACGGTGTTGCACAGATAAAAAAAGCTACATGCTCCAAACGGCATAGTTTGATTGATAATGACTTTAAGATCGGTGGACTTCCTTCGCTCAAAGTAAAAGTAGTATCAGAAAATAAAGAAGGATTTATTCACCTTGACCCTGTGTACGGAAAACACCGCAACCATTTCGATCTTGGTTTTCCGGTTAGTAAAGATGCAAAGTTTGTCTGTCCTGAATGTAATATTTCTCTTGTTCAACCTGATCAAACTTGCCCTGACTGCGGCTCTCCCGTGCTTGTTTTTGAAATCAGCGGCCAAGGGATTTATGAAGTTTGCTCTTCAGAAAAAAACAATTGGGAAAAATGGGAGTTTGTTGATTCAGCAGGGTTGAGTGAATATATCGAAATAAAAATAAAAGATACCGGCAGCGGAATAAGTAACGACGATATTTCAAAAATTTTCGAACCGTTCTTTTCAACAAAAGGACAAAAAGGAACGGGACTCGGGTTAGCAGTTATCTGGGGAATAATTGATAATCACAACGGAACAATAACAGTTGAAAGCGAAGTTGGAAAAGGGACTACGTTTGTCATCCGGCTTCCACTTGCTCAGCAAAGATAGTGTAATGAAATGAGTAAAGCAGCGGACATACTAGTGATTGATGATGAGCAGGTGGTTGAAGACGCTGTAATAAAAATCTGTACTTTAGATGATTATACGGTAGATGTTGCAGCGAACGTAAAATCTGCAATTGAAAAAATTTCTAAAAATTATTATCCGATTATAGTTTGCGATATAATGATGCCCGACGGTGATGGATTTCAGATTTTAGATGAATTGCATAACAGAAATATTGACAGTTCGGTTATTATGACAACCGGGTATTCCACAGTTGAAAATGCTGTCAATTCGCTCTATAAGGGAGCGATAGATTTTATCCCGAAACCTTTTACGGTTGATGAATTATTAAGTTCGGTTTATCGAGCAAATAAATATCAACAAATAAAAAGCAAACAAAAATCTTTTCCGGTGCAAAATCAAAATTTGGAATTACTTTATGTAAATTGCCCGGTGAAATATTTACGTCTTGGTTATGCAAGCTGGATGTTTGAAGAAAGAGACGGTTCCGTATTGATTGGAGTATGTGATCTTTTTCTTAAGACAATCGAAGTCATAAAAGAAATTGAATTGCAACTGCCGGAAGAAGAAATTATGCAGGGAATAAGCTGTATATCTGTCAAATCGGTTGATGAGAGAACACATAAAATACTTTCTCCGGTTTCAGGGAGAATTGTTGAAGTAAATGGAAATATTAAGTTAAATTCAAGTTTAATTGAGAAAGACCCATATTTTGAAGGCTGGGTTTACCGGGTTATCCCAACGGATATTGATTATGAAAAAAAATATTTGATCATGTGCAGTTCAGAACTGCTGTAGTTTTGTTCTTTTAGAAAAATAAAAATAAATTAATTCTTAGGAGAAATATTATGCCGTTATTAATACTTGCTGTAATCATTTTCATCATTGCGGATGTTTTGATCCGGATGTTTGGAAAACGTTTAGCTGAAAAGAAATTGAAAAATGAACGCGAACTTGTTTTGCAGGAAAGTCTTAAACTGGATTTTTCAAGTGAAGCGAAGACTTTGAAGCGCGCTGAAGTTGCAAATCCCAAAGCCAAAATTCTTTGTGTTGATGACGAGGAAGTTATTCTCAGCAGTTTCAGAAAAATTCTTGTGCTCGATGGTTACTCTATTGATACTGTGGAAACAGGTCAGGAAGCTTTGGGACTTATTCAAACACATCATTACGATTTTCTTTTTACTGATCTTAAAATGCCTTTAATGGATGGTGTAGAAGTAACTAAATCGGTTAAACATCTGCGTCCTGATATTGACGTAATTATTATTACCGGCTACGCTTCTGTTGAAACTGCTGTTGAGACTATGAAGTATGGGGCTATGGATTATGTTCAGAAACCATTTACGGAGGATGAACTACTGGCGTTTGTGAAGAAATCTTTAATTAAACGTCAGGATAAGATTCAAAAGCAGCTTAAGCCAAAAGTTCACATTACACATCTGCCGGCTTCTGATGATTTTACTAAAGGTGAGTTTTCTATTCCGGGTGGAGTTTTCATCTCTAAAAATCATACGTGGGTTAGTATGAATCAGGAAGGAATTGCTAAAGTTGGAATAGATGACTTTGCCAAAAAACTGATCGGTATAATTGATTCTATAGAACTTCCAAATCTTGGTATGAACGTTAAAGCAGGTCAGCCGTTATTTACTGTAAAACAAGGGAACAGAAGTATAACTTTTCATTCACCGGTAAGCGGAAAAGTGTCGCAGATAAATACTCTTCTTGAGCGAAATCTTTCGGCGCTTAATGTTACGCCGTATGAAAGAAATTGGATTTGTGCTCTGGATGCTGAAAATCTGGATATCGAAATTAAAGAATTGCGAATTGGAAAATCTGCTGTTACTTTTTACCAAGAAGATATCGAACATTTCAACTCTCTCATGAAAGACCTTATCAAAACAGAAAAGAATCACGACGAGTATGTTGAAGAAAGCCAATTATATATTGGTCAACTTGAAAAACTTAATGATGTTAATTGGGAAAAAATTGTTTCTGAATTTTTTAGAAGATAGAACTTAATTGTAAAACGAACTTTAGTTCGTTAAATCTTAGCTGTAAGGCGAAATAAATTTCGCCTTACAACATTATTATTATAATTCAATAACCTTATTAAATATTTTGGGATCGGATTTATTAGTAGAATCCCAATAGTAAATTATTACTTTATCACCAGAGTTTACTGGTTCATTAGACCCATTGTAGATTTCCGAATAATTAATGGTGGTTGAACTATTTTTTAACACTTTGGGATCACCAAAGTGAGGTGTCCAATTTATTGAAGCAGCTACTTCCTGCTCGACTACATATAAGAATATAGTTTCATTACTACTATTAGCGATTTTTAATTTACTGTTTGAAGGTTCAATTGAAAGAGAATTATCAATTGAGTCTAACGGTGATGAACAAGAAATTAACATAAATATAATCAAAACAAAATAAATAAAATTTGTAGTTTTCATTTGTTATTTGACTGTTAATGTTTAAATCTGACTTCTAACTATTAGAACCGGTAACTAAACGTAACCAACATCTTATCTGTTGAAATATCTTGAGTAACTCTGGAAAGATTTGTTCCGTAGTTGTCACCGTAAGTTTTCCACCAACCGTGAGCATAGGCAACATCAATAGCGAAAGTTTCATCGGCTAAAAATCCAATACCACCGGTGAAATACTTTTTACCAAAATCTGAAGGATCGCCTTTATATGGTGAAGGTTGAGAGATAAAACCGCCGCGAACACGCACACCAACTTGCGGGATCGTGTATTCTGCACCGACATTAATTGCGGCAACAGCACGTAGTAATTCTTTCATATCTTTGTTCAAACTTGCAAAATAGCTTTCGGAAATTCCCTTGGCATTGCTGAATTCAGTTTGGGAATAATCTGTGAGCGTAGCCTCACCGGATAAAATTAATCCCTTCACATTAACCGAAGCGGCACCTGTTAAAACAAACGGAGTTGTAATATCATATTCGACTTTATCGCTGTAAGAATCTTTTAAATCGGACGAAAGATTAACAACCGTGTTTCCAAATTTTGAATATGCATCAAAAGTGTAAGTTTCCTTAATCGAAAAGGTTTTCGGGAGTTGAATTGTTACGCCAAATCGTGCGAGTTTTGAAAGCTGATAAATAGTCCCAAGCTTCAAATCCCAGCCGCTTATTTCCCAATCAAGAATATCATTTCTGTAAAATGTTGTGAAGTTTTTCGTAGAAGGAATCCCGGGAGCTGTTTCAACGTTCGTGTAAATTCCTTTTGAATCATCTTCAAAATATTCGCGGTTACCATTGAACGTTCCTGAATTTACATTTAAAGAACCACCGACATATAAATTTTTCGAGACTTCCATCGAGCCTGAAAAAGTCCAACTCTCCAATCCGCCTTCTTGTAAAGTAGTTCCGCTTTGATTTAGCTTTCCGTTAATAACTGAAACTTTTCCCGTATCATTGCTTAACAGTAAATCGTAAGGAACAGAATATTGGTATGATTGATTGTCGAAAGGAGTTTTCACTTCTTCTAAATATTGAATCATTGAGTGACTTCCGATATTAAATCCGCTGAATTTTAAAGCAGAAGTTAAATCTTTACTTTTATTGTACGCCATTCCGAAGACCATACTGCCACGTAAAGTAGGGAAGGGGAACACAAAACTTATTTGATTAAAGTTTGTAGCGCTGCTTGTATAATTGGTTTTGTTATTAAACAAGGTTGCATCATTTCCATAATTGAAATAATCCAAACCGCCAGCAACTTCCAATCGTTTAATTAATCCCAAACCTGCAGGATTAAAATACATTGCAGAAGCGTCATCGCTTATTCCAGTAAAAGCGTTCCCCATCCCTAAAGCTCTTGCCCCGACTCCTAAACCGCTTTCTGAAACGCGTAAGGCGTCAGTAATAGTTTGGGACTGACTGATTGCGGAAAAAATAAAAATTGTTAGAAAAAAAACTTTAAGAACTTTCATACTGTTTATCTCCTTGGAGTATCGGAAGAACGGCTTCCGTCATTATTTCTTGTATCACGTGAATTAGAAGAATTTCCTTTTTCTCTTTGCGGAGTTGTACTCTCGCTCTTTGTTGATGAATTATCATCAGTAGTTGTCGTTTGAGTTGTTGTAGGCGTTTGATCTCTTGATGGATTACCGACATTGATTATTGGTTGTTCCGGCCTATTTGGTGTTCCTCTATCTGGAGTACTCCCATTTCTCAATTTAGTCTCTTGAGCTGTTCTTTCACTTGCGGGAATAATTAGACTTGGGGGTGGTGCTATCGAATACCACCAAGGGAGTTCGTAATATGGATAATATTCTCCATAATAAGGTTCATCATAATATGAGTCCGAATTTTCACTTCTTTCTTTCGTGGGAAAAGCGACATCCGGTGTCCAAATTACTGTGTAACAACCTTGCATGGCAAACATGATAATTCCGAAAGCTAAAAGTTTAAGCGCTTTCATGATCATCTTCTCCGGTCGCTTGAGCCGCGGCTGCTGCTTCCGCCGCTTCTAGAAGACGATGAGGAAGATGACCTTGAGGATGATCCACTGTTGCTGCTTCTCGGAGCTTGGTAACTTGGGGAGGATGATTCTCTCCTCGGTGGAGAATAACTGCTGTTTTCTTTTTTTCTCTTACTTGAATTATCTCTGCTTGGGGAAGTTGATTCAGGTTTTCTTCTGTCGGTATCAACAGCCGGTGATTCGGATTCTTTACGTTCAGGCGTAGCTTTTCTAACTTCGTCAGAATTGGTATCGGAAGACCTTTTATCCTTTCGAATGATTTCCCGGTTTCTTGTTGCCGGTTGATCTGAACTTCTTCTATTCTTTATCGCATCATCAACTTCTGATGTGCGTTTGGTTCGGTCGGTTGGGTTAATAGTTCTATCTTTACCGGTAGTCGTGCCTGAATTGTTTTTATCTCTGTTTCTAAAAACCGGAGAACTTTCGCGTGTTCTACTAATTACGTCTCTTTTTAAAGTTTCGGTTCTTTGCCTGTCTTTGCTTAATGAGGTTTGGATTAGATCTCTCGTGGTCCTATCTCTTAACGTAGGTGTTCCTCTTCCCCCGTCATTATTCCTTAAACGGGAAGAGGTATTCGTTCTTTCTTTATAAACTGAACCACCGTTCCAATAGGAATTATTATAGTAACCACCGGAATAATAATTGTCATAGTAATACGGTGAATAATAAGCAATAACAGGAATAGAGGGATAATAACCATACCACCAAGGATCATAACAGAAAGGGTCCCAATATGGACCGTAAGAATAACCTACTGAAAAAGAAGGATAGTAATTGTGCCAAAGATATCTTCGATAACCCGGATAGTACCCGCTATAATAGTTGTTTATGCTAACATCCGATTCTCCGTCGGAGTAATTATCAGAATCATTCTCGGAATAATTATCATCCCGGTCTTGATCGTGTGAGTATTCGTAATCATCTTGATGACGGTTACGAAAATCGACTTGAGTGTAACATCCATAAAGGGAGAACATTACAAATACGATTGCAATTGGTAAAAAATATTTTTTCATGGCAAATTTCCTTATTCTTCTTGCTGTAAAATAGCAAATTCCGAGCCTAATTTTATAGGCTAAAATCGAGTGGTTATTAAGAAATGTTCCCGAAACTGTACACTAATCAATGCAAATATGTTCATTTGAATGAACAGAAAAAAGAGGTGCTTGATGAACTCTGAAAGGTTTTGTCCAAATGTGCATCGTGAGAACCCCAAATGGTATAATAAATATTGAGCAAGGAATTTTGAATGATGAAGTTGAAATGTTACTCGTACTTATTTCGAAATTCCTATTCCCATGTTTGTTATTCGGTATTCATTTAAACTTTTAGAACTGCTCTTATTGGCTTTGAGAAATAAGTATTTTATTGTTCCAGCCCGTAGTCCTTAATTTTTCTATAGAGTGTGGAAAGCCCGAGGTTGAGTTGCTTGGCAACTTTATCTTTGTCAAACTCGTTGGTTTCGAGAGACTTCATGATAAATTCCTTTTCAACCTTCTTGATAAAATCATCAAGCGAACCGGCTTTTTCAGGAATATGGATATCTTTTAACAAGTGCATGGATTGGGGCAAATCTTCCAACGTAATAAATTCATTTTTTGCAAAAATTACGGCGCGCTCAATAATATTTTCTAATTCACGGACTTCACCTCTCCAATCGTAATGGAGTAAAGCGCGCATAGCGGAACTGTCAATTCCTTTTACATTTTTCCCGATCTCTCTCCGGTATTTATTAATAAAATGATCTGCCAAAATTGGAATGTCTTCCGGTCTTTCTTTTAGAGAAGGGAGATTCAATTCAACAACATTTAAACGATAAAATAAATCTTCCCGGAATCTACCCGTAGCGACTTCATTTTGTAAAATTTTATTTGTTGTTGCGACAAAACGGACATTAATCGGAATGGAATAGGTTGTTCCTACAGGTGTGATCTCTTTTTCTTGGATAACACGGAGAAGTTTTACTTGAAGTTGCAATGGCATTTCGCTTATTTCGTCGAGGAAAAGGGTTCCACCGTCGGCTGCTTTTAAGTATCCCTCTTTATCTGATATAGCGCCGGTGAACGCACCCCGTTTATGTCCGAACAGTTCGCTTTCAATCAAGTTTTCAGAAATAGCTCCGCAGTTTACCGCAACGAACGGTTTATTTTTCCTTTTACTGTTGAAATGAATTGCACGGGCAACAAGTTCTTTGCCGGTTCCGGAGTTGCCGGTAATAAGAATGGTGCTTTCTGTTTCCGCGACTGTCTGGATCATTTCAAAAACTTTATGCATCGCTTGAGATTTACCGACGAGTTCAGAAAAGTCATAAGTACGCTGAATCTCTTTTCGTAAAAGTTGATTTTCTGAAATGAGATTTTTCATTTCAAAAAGACGTTTTATTTTAAAAAGAATTTCGTCAAACTCAATCGGTTTAAGGATATAATCTTGTGCACCGTTGCGTAAAGCTTTGATAGTTGTTTCAAGCGAGCCGTAAGCGGTAATCATGATGACGGAAGTTTGCGGGGTAATTGCCGAAATCTTTTCTAATAATTCAGTTCCTTTCATCATAGGCATTTCAATATCTGTGATGACTAAATCATAATAACTAGCTAATATTTTCTCGTAAGCAACTTTTCCGTTTTCGGCTTGTTCGACGAGATAACCTTCTTTCCTGAGAATGAAAGAAAGCGAATCATTAATATCTTTTTCGTCATCAACAACAAGAATTTTACCAGGCATCTGTTTCCTTTATAGTATTAAATTCAGAGGAAAATTAATAATGAATTTTGTCCCTTTTTTATAAGAGCTCTCAACTTTTATTTCACCGTGCGAGCTTTTGATAATTCCGTAGCTTACCCAAAGTCCAAGCCCCGTACCTTTTCCTTCTTTCTTTGTCGTGAAGAAAGGTTCAAACACTTTGGAAAGTGATTGCTCCGGGATGCCAATTCCATTATCGTCAAAAATAACCTTAATAGTTGCATCTTTTATTGATGTGCTTACTTTGATGAACGATTCTTCTTCAATTATATATTTTTCTTTTTTTTCGGCGATGGCATCAACGGCATTGATTAAGATATTAACAAAAACCTGCTGAACTTGATCCGCTATTAACGGGACGGAAGGGAGGGATTCATCTAAGTGAGAAATAAAATTTATATCTTTTGTTTTTTTACCAACTTTTACAATTTCAATCGCTTCTTTCAAATTATCATTAATGTCGGTGGACTTTAATTCGTAATCTGATGGGCGGGAAAAATCAACTAGATCCCGGATAATTTTTGAAATGCGTGTAATTTGTTTTTTAACAAGTTCAAGTTTTTCTTTGATAAAATTATCATCGGTTTCGCGTTGAACAATTTGTACTAATGCAGAAATTGAGGCAAGTGGATTACCTACTTCGTGTGCAACTCCTGCAGCAAGTGTTCCGATACTTTCCATTTTTTGTGTGTGGATCAATTGTTTCTCAAGTATCTTTTTATCGGTAAGGTCATGGTGAACGCCAAAGTACCCAACGACTTTTTGTGTTTCATCGATTATCGGAGAGACTAATAATCGTGTATGGAAAGATTCACCGCTTTTCTTTTTGTTTTCAACTTCACCAAGCCAAACTTTGCCGGAAGAAATGGTTCTCCACATCGCCTCCCAATATTCTTTTGAATGTTTTTTACTTCCGAAAATATTTGGATTTTGACCGATCAATTCATCTTTTTTATAACCACTCGCTCGTTCAAAAGCAGGATTAACGTAATTCATTTTTCCATTCAAGTCGGTGATCTGCAATGGGTTTACCGTATTTTGAGCTACGGAGTAGAACCGCAAAAATTCTGATTCTTTTTTCTTCTCCGAAGTAAAATCTTTTCCAACAATGAGAACATTTTTTCCCCCATCCATTTCATTAATAAACGGTGAGATATAAATATTTACATCGTAAATATTTGCATCGAAGGACTGCATGGAGATTTCAAATTCAGCAGAGGTGTTGTTTTTTATTGAAGCGAATAGAGCGTCTTCGAATCTAAGAACGGAAGTCGGAGCAAGGATTTTAGAAAACTTTTCGCCGGTTATTTTACTATTAGATGACGGGAAAAATTGTAAAGCCGCCTCGTTTAATTTTAGAATAGTTCCGTTTTCTGCAAGCACAAAACATGGATCATGAAAACCTTTTAGGGCTTCAAAATTCATTTAGCCTTCTTTCAAATGTAAAAAAATCTATTTCTTATTACAAAAATAGAGAATTTTCTTCACTTAAAGAATTGGCTCACAATCCGTTTTTGTGGAAAAATTTGGTGATAAAATTACTTACTTGTTCAAATTCAATTAAAAAAGCATCGTGACCGAAAGGCGAGTCAATTTCTTCGTACTCAGCTTCTTTAATTTGAGAAGCAATACTCTTTTGCTCGTCGGGTGGGTAAAGAATATCTGACGAGATACCAATACTTAGACACTTAGCCGAAATTCTCCCGAGAGATTCTTCAAGTGATCTTCTTTGTGCCGCAACATCATGGCTATCCATCGCATTGGTGATGTACAAATAAGTGTTAGCGTCAAATCTTTTAACAAGTTTTTCGCCCTGATAAAGAAGATAATTTTCAATTTGAAATTTCGTATCAAGCGGATTTTCACTTTCTTCATCAGTTTCTCTTCCGAATTTTTGATTAAAATCTTCGGGAGCGCGGTAACTGATCATTGCGGCAATTCTTGCGGCGGCGAGCCCCTTCGGTTGTTCTAAATAATTTCCACTTTGCCATCCCGCATCATTTAGAATTACCTGTCTTGAAAGCGTATTAAAAGCAATTGCCCACGCAGAATGTTGAGCTGCCGTAGCAATAGGAATAACGGATTTCATAAAATCAGGAAACATTATTGCCCATTCAAGAGCTTGCATGCCACCTAATGAACCGCCGGCAACGGTTACAAGCCCTTTTACTCCTAGAACATCCAGTAATTTTTTTTGTACTTTCACCATATCTCTTACTGAATACTTGGGAAACGCCATGCGGTATTGTTTGTCGGTTTGTTTATTGAGAGAGGTGGGACCTGTTGTTCCGTAACAACCGCCGAGAAAGTTGGAGCAAATCACAAAATATTTTTCGGTGTCAAAAACTTTTCCCGGTCCGATTAAAGAATCCCACCAACCCAAGTTGTGTAAGTTCATTTTGTTATACTTAAAGAGAAATTCATGTCCTTTACTGTTTTCAAGCTCAGCTTCATCAATTGTTCCTGCTGCGTGCGCATTGCCGGTTAAGGCATGGCAAACAAGGATAGCATTCGTCCCACTGGTATTAAGTTCTCCGTAAGTTTGATAAGCAACATCAACTTCCTGTAAAGTCTCTCCTGACTCTAAATAAAAGGGATTCCTCTCATTATACAAGTTCACGAATTGTGTTCGCGCTGAAATTTTTTCTAACGTTTTTGTTTCCATAGAAATTACTTTAATAAGCTGTTTCATCCATTTGTAGGTGAAACAGCCTGGTGAATGAAATTATTTTTTCAAAGTTGCTTTTAAAGCTTCTTCAAAATCTTCCTTGATATCGTCAATATGTTCAAGACCAACGGAAACACGGATCAGATCAGCTGTAACACCTGATTCTTTCTGTTCAGCTTCGCTTAATTGCTGGTGTGTAGTTGAAGCCGGATGAATTACCAACGTTTTTGCATCTCCGACATTTGCCAAAAGACTTGCAAGCTGCACATTGTTGATGAATGTTCTGCCTGCTTCGAGTCCTCCCTTTATTCCGAAGGTCAAAACCGAACCAAACAATCCGTTACGTAAAAATTTCTTCGCGTTTTCATGGTACGGATGAGATTTTAAGCCGGGATAAGAAACCCATGCAACTTGCGGATGGTTCTCTAACCAGGTTGCTAATTCCAAAGCATTTTGTCCATGTCTTTCAATTCTTAATGAAAGTGTTTCCAATCCTTGGAGAAGAAGAAAAGCGTTAAATGGACTTAAGCACGGACCTAAATCTCTTAAAGCTTCAACGCGAGCGCGAATAATAAAAGCAATGTTTCCAAACGGTCCATCAGCGCCAAATATTTCCCAGAATTTTAATCCGTGATAACCTGGACTAGGTTCAGTGAAGATCGGGAAATTTCCATTGCCCCAATTAAATTTACCCGAGTCAACAATTACACCGCCAATAGAAGTTCCATGTCCGCCAATCCATTTAGTTGCGGAAGCGACAACAATATCAGCACCGTGGTCAATTGGTCTTGCAATAAAGCCAGCCGCTCCGAATGTATTATCAACAATAAGGGGAATATTGTGCTTATGTGCCACATCTGCAATTTCTTTAATGTTAGCAATATTTAATCTTGGGTTGCCGATAGTTTCAAGATAAAGAGCTTTTGTTTTAGAATCGATCAGTTTTTCAAATTCTTCCGGGGAATCGCCTGAAACAAATTTAACATCAATTCCTAATCTTGGGAAAGTAACTTTGAATTGATTATATGTTCCGCCGTAAAGCAAACTGGTGGAAACAATGTTTTCTCCGGCTTGCGCAATTGTAGTAATTGCTATAAGCTGGGCGGCTTGCCCTGACGCAGTTGCCAAACCTGCAACTCCACCTTCAAGAGCGGCAATTCGTTTTTCAAAAACATCCGTCGTCGGATTCATAATCCGTGTGTAAATGTTTCCGAATTCTTTCAATCCGAATAAATTTGCAGCGTGGTCGGCATCATTAAAATTATATGATGCAGTTTGATAGATGGGAACCGCGCGGGAATTAGTTGTCGGATCCACTGTTTGTCCGGCATGCAGTTGCAGCGTTTCAAATCTGTAGTTTCTTGGTTTTTGTTCAGCACTCATTTTGTTACCTCTTTGTTTTTATTTATTGTTTTAATTTCAGTTATAGACAAAAAAAAACCTCTCCGGAAAAGATTTCTGAAGAGGTTAAATACCTGATTCTCATCTTTCCACAATTCCCGGGACAACCCGGAACGGGCAGGAAGTAGCACCAAAATTCACGACGCGCGTGATGGTTGCTAAGGTTTCATAGGGCCTGTTCCCTCAACCTTTCTCGATAAGAGTTTTTTATTTTATAAGAACATACAAACAAAAAAGCCCTTCTCGAGTTTTCACTTCGGAAGGGCTTCAATTAAAATATTAGAACGTTTAGGCTGAGACCATCCGAGTTGATGAACACATCATCATACAACAGAGGCACATTGCCATATTTATAATTTCGATATTTATATTTTTGTTTTTCATTTCAGTAGGTGCAAAGATAGTGCACTCAAGTTCATTTGTCAAATACTTTTTTATCAAGATTGCATATTTATGAGTAAATCTTGGCAGCTTTTTCAGCGGAAGTAACAATTCCTTTAATTAAAGCCGAACTAAAGCCGTTATGCTCCATCTGGTTTAAGCCTGAAATAGTAATTCCTCTCGGAGTTGTTACTTTGTCAACTTCACTTTCAGGGTGATTTTTATTTTCTAAAAGAAGAGTGGCGGCTCCTTTTGCAGTTTGCGCAGCCATCATAATTGCTTCTTCGGAGTGAAACCCGATCTCAATTCCGCCTTGCGAAGCGGCACGAATTGCGCGAAGAAAAAATGCTATTCCGCAAGCGCATAATGCCGTTGCCGGTCCCATTAATTCTTCTTTAATAATTAAACTGTTACCGAGAGCATTAAAAATCTTTTCCGCATCGGTCAACGCTTCAGTTGAATCGGAGGATAAGCAAGTCATTGATTCTTGAATGGCTATTGCAGTATTCGGCATAGCGCGGACGATTTTTATTTTTCCACCGAGAATTTTTTTCATAGCAGCAACAGTAGCGCCGGAAACGACAGAAATAACCGTATGCTTTTTTACTTTCAGAGACGGTTTTATTTGAAGTAATAAATCATTCAACTGTTGTGGTTGAACTGCGATGATAACAATATCTGCTTGAGTAACTGCTTTTTTATTGTCCTCCAAAACAGAAAAACCTTGCAATGAAAATTTTTTTAACAACTCGGTATTTCTTCTTGTTAGAATTATATTTTTAGGGGAAACCAATTTTGCGTGAACCAATCCGTTTGCGATCGATAATCCGATATTTCCGCTTCCAAGGATTGTGATTACTTTATTTTCCATCTTATTTCCCTTTATGTAATTGTTTTTATTAACACTTCTTTAAATGAAGCATAATCTTTTTGTGTCTTTACAGCAGCTTTTTCTTTTTCGAAGCACGCGGATAATCTTTCCGGTATAACAGTTTTTTCTGCAAGAACGTTATCAACAATTTCGGAGAATTTTGCAGGATGAGCGGTTTCTAAAATTATTCCGTTTACATCTTCTTGTCCGGTTTCCTGCAGATATTTATTCAATGCTAAATAACCAACTGCTCCATGCGGATCAATAGTATAATTATATTTTTCTTTTACTTCTTTTATTGCTGATAGAGTTTGTTCATCATTAAAACTTGAACTTGAAATTTTCTTTCGGATTAAATCAACATCATTTTCAAACATTGAAATGATACGTACAAAGTTGCTTGGATTTCCGACATCCATTGCGTTTGAAATCGTAAGCACCGATGGCTTCGGTTCAAATTTCCCGTTTTGTAAATAATTAAAGAAAACGTCATTGGCATTTACTGCCGCAATAAATTTATGAATAGGTAATCCCATAGTCTGAGCAATTAATCCGGCAGTAAGATTTCCAAAATTTCCACTTGGAACAGAAACCACAAACGGAAGCGATTTATCTTTTACTTGTTTGCAGGCTTCAAAATAATAAAATGATTGCGGAAGAAGTCTGGCTAGGTTTATTGAGTTTGCCGAGGTCATCGAAAATATATTTTTTAATTCTGAATCATGGAAGGCTTGTTTTACAAGCTGTTGACAGTCATCAAACACACCTTCGATTTCAAAAGCGAAAATATTTTTGCCGAGTGTGGTTAATTGTTGTTCCTGCGTTCGACTTACTTTTCCACTGGGATAAAGAAGAGCAACTTTAATTCCTTCTTTTTCATAGAAACCGTTTGCTACCGCGCTCCCGGTATCGCCCGAAGTTGCAACCAAAATTAATGTTTCTTTTTTCTCATCTTTTAAATAATGCGTTAAAAGATTCGCGAGAAATTTAGCGCCGAAATCCTTGAAAGCTAAAGTCGGTCCGTGGAATAATTCCAGGATTGAAATATTGTTTGATAATCGAACAAGCGGAGCCGGAAAAGAAATTGCGTTATTTATTATAGTGCGTAAATCATCGTCATTTATATCATCGATAAAAAGTTTTGCAACTTCAAATCCAATTTCTTGAAAAGAATATTTTTCAATATTATGGAAAAAACTTTCAGGTAGTTTTGGAATTTCATTCGGCATAAAAAGTCCGCCGTCATCTGCTATACCTTTTAGAACGGCTTCACGGAAGGATATCTGTGTTTGTCTATTATTTGTACTGTAGAATTTCAAATGTTTTCCACCAATGAAATAATTTTAGGACCCTCATGATTTATTTTCGAAATGAAGGTGTCGCTTTTCAATTTTATTTTTGTGAGAACTTTTTTCATTTCTGAACCAATAAGTTTGGCTTCCTTCTCACTCCGGCTTAACGCAAAAACAGAAGGACCGGAACCGGAGATACTACAACCGAGAGCTCCATTTTTCAACGCGGTTTCTTTTATCAGAAAATAATTCGGGATCAGCGAACCGCGGATCGGTTCAATAATATAATCTTCAATCGATCGTTTGATCAACTCATAATCCGGTTTCATTAATCCCGCAACTAATGCAGCAGCGTTTCCCCATTGTCTAACCGCATCGGAAAGTTTTATTTGCGAGCGCAAAATTCTTCTGGCAAACTCGGTTTTAATTTCAATATGCGGATGAATGATCGTGCAGTAAAGATCATCCGGAACCGGGATTGAAATAACATCCGGAGGATTGCAGCCTCTTACCAATGTAAATCCGCCGTACAAACAAGGAGCGACATTATCAGCATGAGCAATGTTGCCGCTGGCAATTTTTTCTCCTTCTAAAGCGAAAAGCAGCAAATCATTTTTTGAAAAAGGTTTTTTCAATAATGCATTTAAAGCAAAAACGCTTGCAACCGCGCTGGCGGCGCTTGAACCGAGTCCGCTGCCTAACGGCATTTTTTTATGAAGTTCCATCTCAACTCCGAACTTTGGTTCGAGTGCGTTCATCATAGCTCGAAGGGAAACTGCGGCAGTATTTTTTTTCGCATCTTTAGGTAGATGATGTTCATCGCCGGTAATTTTTGTAATGTGAATACCGGGTTTGTCAACGATTCGCATTACCAATTCATCACCCGGTTGATGCAGTGCAAAACCAAAAATATCAAATCCGCATCCGACGTTTGATACGGAAGCAGGGGAGAAGACTCTCACTTTTTTTGCTTTAAATAAATTTTTCATTATGAAAGCAACCCTTTTACTTTCATCAATTCGGCGCAGAGGATTGCTCCGCCGGCTGCTCCACGAACCGTGTTATGCGAAAGAACTGAAAATTTGTAATCGAATAAATTACAATCGCGCAATCTGCCAACTGCTACCGCCATTCCTTTATCAATATCTCTGTGCAGGCGTGGCTGAGGATATTTATCTTCAAAGAAATAATGGATCGGCTGAATCGGCGCAAGCGGTAAATGATATTCTTGCGGTTCACTTTTAAAATTTTTCCATACAGAAAGAATATCTTCTTTGGATGGTTTATTTTTTAATTTTACCTGAACAGATTCGAGATGTCCATCAACAACTGCCACGCGGTTGCATGAAGCGCTGATTTTGAAAGTGCTCAATTCAATTTCTTTCCCGTTAAAATTCCCAAGAATTTTTAGCGGCTCGGTTTCCATTTTATTTTCTTCTCCACCGATAAATGGAATTACATTATCAATAATATCAAGACTTGAAACGCCGGGATACCCTGCGCCAGATAAAGCTTGCATCGTTACAACGTTTACTTGGTCAATTCCGAAAGCGTCATCAAGCGGTTTTAATGCGATCAACATTCCGATTGTTGAACAATTAGGATTTGTTACAATTGAACCTTTGCCGAAATTTTGTACTTTTATTAATCCCAAGTGATCTGGGTTAACTTCAGGAATTAGCAAAGGAACATCTTTATCAAACCGGTGATTTTTAGAATTTGAAATAACATGATAACCGTTTTTAGCAAATGCTTCTTCAACTTCTCCGGCAATGTTTGCATCTAAACCGGAAAAAACAACGCCGCAATCTAAATTCGGTTTACAATTTTTAACCGTAAGATTGGCAATGGCATCGGGAATTGGAGTTGGCAAAAACCAATTTACAGCATCTTTATATTTCTTTCCAGCTGAACGATCTGAAGCGGCGACTTCCGTAATTTCAAAAAACGGATGATCGCTTAAAAGTTGAATAAATTTTTGTCCGACGCTTCCGGTTGCGCCTAAGATTCCTACTTTTATTTTTTGTGTTGACATAGTTTCCCTATATATTTTTCCTTAACTCAAATAATTTGAAATTCTAAGAACATCAGCAAAGACACCCGCGGCTGTAACATCAGCTCCAGCTCCAGGTCCTTTTATTACAAGTGGACTATTAACATAGTTCAATGTATGAACCGCTAAAATGTTATCGCTTCCGCTCATAAAATAGAACGGATGGTTCCGGTCAATTGCTTGTAGAGAGACCTCTGCTTTTCCTTTTTCTAATTTAGCAATATAGCGTAAAACTTTTCCATCCTTTTCTTCTTTCATACGAAGTTTTTCAAACTCATCGTCATTTTCTTTCAGGACACCAAAAAATTCCTGAACCGTTTTAACTTTTTGCGCTTTCGGGAAAATTAAATTTTCTACTTTGATATCGGGCAATTCCATTTGATATCCGCATTCACGCGCCAGGATCAATAATTTTCTCGCAACATCTTTTCCATTTAAATCTTCACGCGGATCAGGTTCGGTATAACCTCTTTCTCTTGCTTCTTGAACAACCTTGCTGAATTTTTTCCCTTCTTTAAAAGAATTAAAAATATAACTCAACGTACCGGAAAGAATCCCTTCAATTTTTGTAATTGAATCTCCTGTGCTTACTAAATCATTTATCGTTCCAATTATTGGTAAACTTGCGCCGACGTTTGTTTCATATAGAAACTTAACGTTATGTTTTGAAGCAGTCTCCCGCAGTTTCATATAAAAGCTGAAAGTTCTTGTGTTTGCTCTTTTGTTAGGTGTAACGATGGAAATATTAGAAGAGAGAACATCCAAATAATATTTTACGACCTCCTCACTTGCGGTGCTGTCAATAAAAATTGAATTCGGCAGATTGAATTCTTTCATCGTGTTGACGAATCTTTGCAAATCGGATGTTTCGGTACACGAAGATAGTTCTTTCTCCCATTTATCGAGCGGAATACCTTCATTGCGCAAAAGCATTTTTTTAGTATTGATAATTCCGCACACATGCACGGAAGTGAAAAATTCATTCGCTAATTTTTGTTGATGGTTTTTCAGTTGAGTTAAAAAAGTTTTTCCGATCAATCCCGGTCCTACTAGAAAGAGATTGAGCGATTTGGTCTTTGATAAAAAGAAAGCCTCGTGTAAAGCGTTCAGCGCTTTTGCTTCATCTTTTTTAGAAATTACAACGGAAATATTTAACTCGGATGAACCCTGTGCAATCGCGGCGATGTTAATTCCGTTTTTGCCAAGAGCTTGAAAAACACGTCCCGCAATGCCGGGAGTCTTCTGCATATTCTCTCCGACGATAGCGATAATTGCAAAATCATTTTCAACTTTAACTTCACTGATCTTTTTTTCAATCAATTCTAATTTGAATTCATACTCTATCGATTCTTTCGCTTTCTTTTTATCACGCGGAGGGATTGCAAGACAGATCGAATGTTCGGAAGAAGCCTGGGTAATAAGGATAACGTTAATTTGTTTTTTCGCCAATGCGCTAAAAATTCTTTCTGCAATACCGGCAACACCAACCATACCACTTCCTTCTACCAGTACTAATGAGATAGCATCGATAGAAGAAATTCCTTTTATCAGAAAATCATTTGCAATTTTTTTCTTGCTGATAAGCGTTCCTTCTGCAGAAGGATTAAATGTATTTTTTATACGCAGAGGAATTCCTTTTGCATGTGCAGGCTGCATTGTTGGGGGATAAATTACCTTTGCGCCGAAATGTGAAAGTTCCATCGCTTCGTCAAAAGTTAAATGTTTTACGGGAAACGCATTCTTAACTTTTCTTGGATCTGCCGTAAGTACACCGTCAACATCCGTCCAAATTTCAATTTCGTTCGCGTTGAGAGCAGCGCCTAAAATTGAGGCGGTATAGTCCGAACCGCCACGTCCTAACGTAGTAGTTTCATTTTCAATTGTGGATGCTACGAATCCGGTAACGATTTGTAGTTTTTTATTTGCGGCAAAATACTTTTGAATATTTTTATTGGTAAGATCAAAAAGTACGCGGGCATTTCCGAATTGTGCATCCGTTTTAATAACCGTGCGGGTATCTAAAAAATTATTTGCAATTTTTTTATCGTTAAGACATTCGCTGATGGTATATGCCGAAAGCCGTTCCCCAAAACTTAAAATATAATCGAGTGTTTTCAGCGACAATTCCTTAATTAAAAAAACACCGTGGAGAATATCATCAAGTTCGTTTAATTGAAATTTTATGTTTGCAATAACACCGCTTTGTTTGCTTACGGAAATTAATTCTTTTGCAACTGTAAGATGTCTGTCTTCCAATTCCTTTAAATTATCTAAATAAAGCGCATTCCCTTCAGCGGCAAGATGGCTTGCTGTTACAAGTTTATCAGTTACCGATTGATAAGCCGAAAAAACGACCGCAAGATTCTTTTCCTTTTTAAGGGATAACTTTATGATCTCAATTACATTTTTTATCCGTTCAGCCGAAGCAACGGACGAACCTCCGAATTTTAGAACTTTCATTTTTTATCCAAATTTAATTATGCACAAAAAAAAACCGGCTTCTTTTGAGGAAGTCGGTTGTTAACATTTAAATAATATTATGCGCTTACCAACTTCCGATGTCCGGTGGTGTTGTGGTGCCAGTGCACATGGTGTTGATAATATTTGATTTCTGATTTTTCATATTTTAAGTATGGCAAACCTAACATAATTTAACTGCTTTGTCAATACGTGTATAAGAAAAATTGGATATTATTCCTCACAAGTGCAAAGTTATTAGAATTAATTACGAATTGGGAATCAGATAGTTCGTAAAAATCCGCCGCGGCGGACTGCGCAAAATGGAAAGAATATATTCTATACTAATTTCAATTCTACAATAGTTCGATTAAAACATCACCAAAGCCGCAATTACGTTACCCCGACTTACATTTCAATTCTACAATAGTTCGATTAAAACACGCGGTGGCTGTTCCCGGCGCCGGTAATCTTCCAAATTTCAATTCTACAATAGTTCGATTAAAACAAAGTAATCTCTTATGCTTAAAGTAGAGACACGCCGATTTCAATTCTACAATAGTTCGATTAAAACCCGGAAGGTATAAAATTACGCATTGCTGAACCCTTATTTCAATTCTACAATAGTTCGATTAAAACAGTTTATCAACACGTTTAAGAAGTGGTTTGTAGCTAATTTCAATTCTACAATAGTTCGATTAAAACATTAAATACTTTTACAAGTGGAACAGATACTACTGCATTTCAATTCTACAATAGTTCGATTAAAACCGGTAAAAAAGTTTGATAAAAAAGATATTAATGATATTTCAATTCTACAATAGTTCGATTAAAACAAGTCCGACCGCTTCCGAACTCCAAGCCGAAAGAAGATTTCAATTCTACAATAGTTCGATTAAAACCGCCTTTTGCAATTTGCTTATAAATTCCATTGCCTCATTTCAATTCTACAATAGTTCGATTAAAACTTTTTTCACAATATTTGTTTAACTCTTTTCTTCTGTATTTCAATTCTACAATAGTTCGATTAAAACGTACAGTCCATATAGCTGTGATATTTGTCAAAGCAAATTTCAATTCTACAATAGTTCGATTAAAACTTCGTAAACGATTTTGTTAATCAGATTTTTATAACATTTCAATTCTACAATAGTTCGATTAAAACATTATATTGTTTGCATCGTACTGGTACCTGTTACAGGATTTCAATTCTACAATAGTTCGATTAAAACTGTCCTAAAATAGTTAGTCCTGACTATTGACCAAGTATTTCAATTCTACAATAGTTCGATTAAAACCCACTATTTCGAGAATGACAAAAAAAACGTTTTGGTATTTCAATTCTACAATAGTTCGATTAAAACTATGATAACCCAAGCCCGATAACTTTCTTTTGTCATATTTCAATTCTACAATAGTTCGATTAAAACGTTTTAGGAAAAGAGACGGCTGAAAGCCTAAAATTAATTTCAATTCTACAATAGTTCGATTAAAACGCAACCGGCGAAACGATTCTAACGGTATAATTTGTAATTTCAATTCTACAATAGTTCGATTAAAACAACGCCAATTTATGCTGAAAAGTAACAGCGAAGCAAATTTCAATTCTACAATAGTTCGATTAAAACTAGCTGTGATATTCATCAATGATAAGGCAAAAACACATTTCAATTCTACAATAGTTCGATTAAAACTTATGTGCCCGGTCAAGGAATGAAACTAAATAAGTAATTTCAATTCTACAATAGTTCGATTAAAACCCTATTAGCAAACTTGGTGATGTCTTTTTACTTAAATTTCAATTCTACAATAGTTCGATTAAAACTAGAAAACACTTTGCCGGTTATTCACTTTTCGCAGATTTCAATTCTACAATAGTTCGATTAAAACACGCATTATCGAAACTGTCACTGAATCAATTCTTTATTTCAATTCTACAATAGTTCGATTAAAACCCGATATTTGACTACATGGGGAGATAAAACAGCAATATTTCAATTCTACAATAGTTCGATTAAAACAAGGATTGGTTGAAGATGCTAAATGTAGATTCTACATTTCAATTCTACAATAGTTCGATTAAAACTTAATCTGTTCCTTTGTTTTGTACTCCGTACAATCAAATTTCAATTCTACAATAGTTCGATTAAAACTATTATTGCCCGATACTGTTGTTATTTCAGAAAAATAATTTCAATTCTACAATAGTTCGATTAAAACGGAAACAAATGCAATTAGACAACCATTATAAAGCATATTTCAATTCTACAATAGTTCGATTAAAACTGCACGTGCGAAGCTAATAAAGAAGAGAAATCTTCATTTCAATTCTACAATAGTTCGATTAAAACGAGGCGTTAGATATAACCAACGCAATAAGTTTATATTTCAATTCTACAATAGTTCGATTAAAACGAGCAAAGTAAAAAACGAACAACTTCTCGAAGCGAATTTCAATTCTACAATAGTTCGATTAAAACACAATACAACGATCTTAAAATCGAACTTGAATCACTATTTCAATTCTACAATAGTTCGATTAAAACGAAAACAAATGCAATTAGACAACCATTATAAAGCATATTTCAATTCTACAATAGTTCGATTAAAACCCTACGGCAAACTTTATGCCTGGAGCGCAGACGGGATTTCAATTCTACAATAGTTCGATTAAAACGAACTAATCATAGCTTGCAATAAGTATCAATATAATCATTTCAATTCTACAATAGTTCGATTAAAACGCAGCAGCACGCAAGGAAGGCTTTGATGATGCGATATTTCAATTCTACAATAGTTCGATTAAAACTTTTGACTTGGCTGTGGTTGATCCGCCGTATGGGATATTTCAATTCTACAATAGTTCGATTAAAACGAGGGGCTCATAGAGCTACCCAAGAATAAGAAAGGAATTTCAATTCTACAATAGTTCGATTAAAACTCTTTACTTCCGTTGTTTATGTTTAATCTATAATAATTTCAATTCTACAATAGTTCGATTAAAACGTAAACTAAACATCATTTGTGAGTGATGTCACCGACATTTCAATTCTACAATAGTTCGATTAAAACAGAACCGGAAGGAAGAGTTAGAAGAAAAGCAAAAAATTTCAATTCTACAATAGTTCGATTAAAACTGAAACTTGCAACAACAAAAACAAGATTTTACCAGGATTTCAATTCTACAATAGTTCGATTAAAACTAATTCTAAATCAATTAATTCCAACATCGGTTCAACATTTCAATTCTACAATAGTTCGATTAAAACTGAACAACAATCCTTCGGAGTTTCGGTTATTAATGCATTTCAATTCTACAATAGTTCGATTAAAACATATAACCGTATTTTTTAAGAAAGGTATAAAACAAATTTCAATTCTACAATAGTTCGATTAAAACGTGATGTGATATTCCTCAATGATAAGGCAAAAACACATTTCAATTCTACAATAGTTCGATTAAAACGTGATGTGATATTCCTCAATGATAAGGCAAAAACACATTTCAATTCTACAATAGTTCGATTAAAACAGTTACATGAACGCGCTTGTTTAGAAATGAACGAAATTTCAATTCTACAATAGTTCGATTAAAACTATTTCGGAAAGCTCAATTAAACAAGCAAAAGAATTATTTCAATTCTACAATAGTTCGATTAAAACGGGGCATTGTTTTTTACCTACTATTAGATTTTTCAATTTCAATTCTACAATAGTTCGATTAAAACCTTTGTTTGGAACAACACGCCGGAAGGTCACGAATATATTTCAATTCTACAATAGTTCGATTAAAACATAGTCCGAACCAACCGAGTAAAAAAACAGTTGCGAATTTCAATTCTACAATAGTTCGATTAAAACTTAATCATTAACAATCAAAAAGGACTGGTGAACTAATTTCAATTCTACAATAGTTCGATTAAAACTTCAAAGAGTTTCTTAGTTACATTTGAATAAGTTTTATTTCAATTCTACAATAGTTCGATTAAAACGGTCAACCAACAGCTAAGTGATGTTATACATTCCTAATTTCAATTCTACAATAGTTCGATTAAAACTTTATACCTTATCCAATCTCCATTACTTGGGAAATATTTCAATTCTACAATAGTTCGATTAAAACTGGAAGTGCAACAAATGCACCCGAAAGGTTTAAGTTATTTCAATTCTACAATAGTTCGATTAAAACCCTTGCTTTGCGTAGTTCATAAATATCCAATCGTAAATTTCAATTCTACAATAGTTCGATTAAAACTGATTTCGTCAACGGTATTAACCGAAAACGTTGCTCATTTCAATTCTACAATAGTTCGATTAAAACCTTCATCCGAAATCTCAATCCCTTCTAAGTACGTTATTTCAATTCTACAATAGTTCGATTAAAACTCGAAAATTACGATGATTCAAAACCTCTCGATAAACATTTCAATTCTACAATAGTTCGATTAAAACCATAATATTAGCGGTCAATCAGAATCATCAACACGCATTTCAATTCTACAATAGTTCGATTAAAACTTGTTATATTCAACGCCGTTTACAACTTGGCGCGCGCATTTCAATTCTACAATAGTTCGATTAAAACATGATGCTTAGCGGCGGTATTGTTGCCGCTGTTACATTTCAATTCTACAATAGTTCGATTAAAACCGTAAGAGCGACGGCTTGTACAAAACAGATGCCGACATTTCAATTCTACAATAGTTCGATTAAAACAAAATAATTTACGACGAACAAAAGAATAAATAATCAATTTCAATTCTACAATAGTTCGATTAAAACATTGATCTGCCGATGGAAGGAATTGACCCATGAAGAATTTCAATTCTACAATAGTTCGATTAAAACTGATAAATCCAATGATCAACGCCGCCGTGAGATGAACATTTCAATTCTACAATAGTTCGATTAAAACTATTTTTTGCCATCTGGAAAACAACAGCCTGTATTCATTTCAATTCTACAATAGTTCGATTAAAACCCTATGCGCTCCCTTTCTCTTATGCCCATTTCCGCATTTCAATTCTACAATAGTTCGATTAAAACCATACCGTCAACTAACTAACGTTATCATATACCCACATTTCAATTCTACAATAGTTCGATTAAAACGACCCTAATAACATTATAAGCAAGTACTTATTGCAGATTTCAATTCTACAATAGTTCGATTAAAACCATACCGTCAACTAACTAACGTTATCATATACCCACATTTCAATTCTACAATAGTTCGATTAAAACATTATTACGCAAAGAGTTACATGTATCCTGCGAGTATTTCAATTCTACAATAGTTCGATTAAAACTTTCTCTTTCTTGCTTTTCTCTAAATCGTATATTTTTATTTCAATTCTACAATAGTTCGATTAAAACGACATGGAAAAGTTGAAAAACCTTCCTTTGAAGAAATTTCAATTCTACAATAGTTCGATTAAAACGAACAATGTACCACTTTAGACAAATTATCGGTCTGGATTTCAATTCTACAATAGTTCGATTAAAACTTTACCAACGATGAACTGATGAAGGTTTTTAGATCAAATTTCAATTCTACAATAGTTCGATTAAAACGTTCCGTTATCGGTTGATGAAGCATATATATATAAATTTCAATTCTACAATAGTTCGATTAAAACCCAGTTTACAGATTTGGGTACTGCTATTTCACTTAAATTTCAATTCTACAATAGTTCGATTAAAACTCTTTCAGCAACTACTACCAGCTTCATAATTCAAGATTTCAATTCTACAATAGTTCGATTAAAACAAGTCCAACCGCTTCCGAACTCCAAGTAGCAAGATTATTTCAATTCTACAATAGTTCGATTAAAACGAACAAGACGGCTGCCTTGTTAAAGTTTTGGTCTGTATTTCAATTCTACAATAGTTCGATTAAAACCATTCCGGCGATCTCTGCATTAACTAATGCACCGAATTTCAATTCTACAATAGTTCGATTAAAACTGGCACACCTTTATTCCATGAAGAAGAGAGAATTGAATTTCAATTCTACAATAGTTCGATTAAAACCGTAGCAAGCGGCGGCGATGTTAGCTACCATACGCTATTTCAATTCTACAATAGTTCGATTAAAACGGAACCACTTTCTACTTTCTACTTTCCACTTTTAACATTTCAATTCTACAATAGTTCGATTAAAACCAAAAGCTGCATTATACAAACGCCCGATAACCTTAGATTTCAATTCTACAATAGTTCGATTAAAACTCGAAGTACGTGAGATTACTAATAGTGTGAGCAAATTTCAATTCTACAATAGTTCGATTAAAACGGGACCGGTGAACAAGCTAAAGCATTCAAAGCTCTATTTCAATTCTACAATAGTTCGATTAAAACCAAATCAAGTTCCTCTTTTAGATAATCATTCCCTTATTTCAATTCTACAATAGTTCGATTAAAACGCGGGCTACTGACGCTTACGAAAAACCCAGAATATATTTCAATTCTACAATAGTTCGATTAAAACAAAATGAACGCCGTATTGCTGAAGAACAAATGCGAAATTTCAATTCTACAATAGTTCGATTAAAACAATAATTGCGGGCATTGGTTACTATGCTAATTATAGATTTCAATTCTACAATAGTTCGATTAAAACTGCCGGAATAACTGCCTTTTTAGTTTATATTCCAAGCTTTTATGTGCTTTATCGTCGTCAACCTATAATAACGCAAAATTGCCGGGGGTTCGACGACAAACTCTAATTTCCACAAATTAAATAAAAGAATCCGTTTCATTTCTCTCTACTCCTATCACCCCTCTTGTTGTATAATTCTGCGAATCAAATTGATAGTAAAGAATGCTGTCTTTTTCCTTGTTTATTCTTTCTTTAATTCCGGCTTTAACTATCTCAAATTCCGCTTCCGTAACTTCTCCTTCAAATACTGAATTTTGAACCCATAGTAAATGCTGCCGGAGAAATTTCAACAGCTTTGCCCCTCTTTTCGGTGCAGCATCATAAACGATTATTGTGTACATACTTACTCCTTTATTAAAGACAGACACTGTTTTCTCGGATTTTCACTGATAAATATTAATCCGTGTTAATCCGTGTAATCCGTGTCTACCACCAGATTTTAAATGGTTTATATTCTTTTTCTCCAAGCAGATGCTTTATTAATTTATAACATTCAAGACGTATAAGATGCCGGTAGCTTACTGATCTCTTTAATTGACGATGCTGTATTGTTGTTTTTAGTTTCTCATCATATTCTCTTAAATATATTTTCCTTCCCTCATCGCTTAAGTAACATGAATTCATCTCTTTTGAAAAATGTTTTTCCTGTATTTGGTTTTTGTTAAGTAAAGAAAAAATGATTCTATCCGTAAGTAATGGTTTAAATATTTCGGCAATATCCAACGAAAGCGAAAATCTTCTTTCTCCCGGCTCATGCAGGTAACTGATCAGCGGGTTAAGCTGTGTTTTATAAATCTCCGAAAGAACTGTTGTGTAAACTAAAGAATTCCCAAATGAAATAAGCGCATTTATTGGATTTGTCGGCGGATGCTTCTGCCGTTTTGTAAAATTAATATCTTCATTAATAATCAAATTCCACGAAGTGTAATAATTTGATCTGATGTTTCCTTCTATTCCCATTAACTCCTGAACGTCTTCGGTATTTTCTATTTTGGCAATAAGTTCATCGGTTTTTTCTATAAAGAATGATAAGTCCTTATCGCGCGCATTATAATACTGTAAGTTCTTTCTGATGTTATCTGCCGAACCTTCTACAAAGCGTCGCGCGATTGCAACTCTTTTTTCTGCATCCTCGTAAGCGTGGACTTGTTTTACTAACAGCTTCCCGGAAACGTATGGTTCGCGCGGATAAAACGAGCCCGTGTAGTAACCGTAATAATTAAATAAGTGAAGTGTTATTTCTTTCTGTGCAAGAAAGTTTAAGAAACGCGTATTAAAACGGAGTTCGCTAAAACAATAGATTGCTTCTATGTCTTCTACAGGAATTGGTTTGCGCGGAAGTCTCTTCGGCTCTTCTGTTTCTTCTCCTTCGTTTTCTGTAAGCGTCTCATCATCTACAGCAATTTCATCTTCTGTCAGTTCAACCTCTTCCGGCTCTTTGCTTTCACCCGGCTCAAAGTAAAGCGTGTTGTCTTTGCGCAGAAGTTTTCCGCTGCTGAATATGTAGTAGTTTCGCTTCATTTTTTTTATATAATTATCAATGCTTCGCTATTTTCATGATTATCAAGATTATCAGCGCTTCGCTATTTTCAAAATTATCAAGATTGTTTGGATTTGGTAGATGCCGCTTTTAAATATTTTATAAAATTAGATAATTGAGTTATGATCGAAATTGATTTTAAATAGTTCTCTTTGAATTCTAATTCAGATATATAATTTAAATCCAAAGCAATATATAATAATGCTCTTACTTCACCGGCTGATCCTTTTGAATAATTTAAAAATTTAACAAATTCATTATTGCTATCTCTTTCAAAACCTTCTGAAATATTAGTTATAATTGAAATAGATGCTCTTTGGATTTGATCTTTCATTCCGTAATCTTTTACAAAATTGCCTTTCGAGGTTAATTTATAAATTGAACTACAAAACGTCCTGGCTTCTTGCCAAACTTTCATTTCCTCAAATTTTTCAATTTTCATATTCTTACCCAATCTTGATAATCTTGATAATCTTGACAATCTTGATAATCTTGATAATTATTTAAACATAACACAATTCATAATAACTGCAATTTTTACAAAACGGTTTGTTAATTACTTCCGGTGGAAGTTCAAACTCTAATATTGTTTTGATCTTTCTCTTAATCATAATCAATTCTTCTCTGTCGTTGTCTGTCAATTCAACTTTAATCATTTGTCTTAGTTTCGGATAATCTATTTCTCCGGTTACGCCTTCAATTCCTTTTTCTTCGAGAACGCTTATGTAGTACTTTACCTGCCAGATGTGGGTTTCCTCCATCTTGTCGGATTTTTTCACTTCATGAATTACATTATTTTTCTTGTCATAAAAATCCAGGACAATATCATCGATTTTTATTTCATGATCTTCTCTTGCATAAGTTGTCTCCGAAATAAACTTACCCATTGCCACCGTATCGCTGGTTTGCTCCATATCTATATGATTTGTAAACAACCACAATTTGCGATGGCAAAGAAAGTAATAATGTATTTGAGTTCCGGTCATAATAAGCGTGAATTACTAATTGATATTTGGAACAATCCGCAACTTTTCCTGAGACACGGATTGCACTGATTTACACGGATTATTTTTACTATGTCCTTTGCAATAAAGTAAAATTTTTGTTTGACTTTATTACTTTAAATGGTAAACAAATAATTTTTGAAATTCTTTCAGTTTTTTCATTTGAAAAATTATTGACTTTCCCAAAGGTAGCTTTAGCTCCGAAATCATCGACTTTGTTTAGAACCTTTGATCTTCCATCAGTAAAATAGTTTTTATCCATAATCTCACGAGAATATTCTTTTGATAATTCATCAATAGGATTATCTGAAAATGATTTTAATTGGAAAAAGCAGCCACGTTTACCAAAGTAATTTATTTTTGCTAGATATTTCCTTATGAAATCTAAATTTTGTTGTTCCATCAATGCTTCAGAACTAATTGCTATTTTCATTTCTCCGGGCAAATACAAATATTCTCTAAATGCAACGGTTGACTTAAACATAATGTTTGGATTCTCTTTCCTAGTCTCAGACCTTGATTCTTGCATTATTCTCAAGAAGCAATTGTTTACAACAATATATTCCGGCAAAGCAAATTCCATTTTTAATGATTTTATTAAATCAAAATATTGGATTGCTGTTTCAGTAGAGTCATACGTACAAACAGCATTCAATATTGCCATCTTTACCGCATAAGGAGATGGACAGAGTAAAGCTTTACCAGCAGCGTTTGTTGCTTCGCTTGCCTTTAAGGAAAAGAGGGTAGTAGGTTCATAAACAAATTCCCACCACATAATTATGCCTCCTTTAATTTGTAACCGGAAGTATTAGTGATAATTTTTTCAAATTCTTCAGCAAATTTTGATAATGAATCAAAATGTATAGCTTCTATTGATTCTTTCTCTATCTTATTCAAAGTTCCAGCAATAGAAGTAATTTCCTCAACATATTTGTCATTAATTGGACTTGTTGTAGGTGCCGGAATGGCTTTGGATGAAAGTGTAATTACTCCGTTAAAATCAACGATGTGAGGATTCTGTGTGTTTCTCATAGCGCCAGTTGGTTTTATAAAAGTATATAAAATTGATTTGAGCAATGCCTTAACTCTATTACCTCTTTCTGCATCACCAATTGAATATTTTTTACTGATATCGTTATAACCGACTCTGCATATATCAAAGTTTGATACTAACGCATAAACTCCAGAGTTAGCCGGTCGATGAAAAATATTTTGTCCTAAGTTTGCCCCTTCTCCACTTTCTTTGCTGCCGGAATCAGCTACCAACTTAACATGAAAATAATTTTCGGTTTTTGTTTTTTCCGGTAATCCAATCAACCAACCGAATTCAGCGCAAGATTTTCGTGGGACATTCTTATTGTTGTTTGTTATTAGTATCCCTTCAACTTCACTTAAACTCGATTTTTTAATTACTAAATCTAAAACATCTGCATCGGGTGTAGCTTTTTCAAAGGATGCAACAAATTCCTTATCAGCAGTGATTCTATTTGCATCAAATTTTCGACAAGCCGAAGATAGCGCAAGATTATTTTCAACTGCTATATTCCAAAAATGTTCTGATTGAATATGCTTTAGCATATCGCCGCTAACAGCATTAACGGTTGAGAAGTTGCCTTCTTTATCAACAATTGTAACTTGTCTTGTTAGAATTTGGTTTCCTTCCCCTCCTTCATTGTTTAGCGAGTGCATATTTAAGGTCAAACGACCACAAATAGATAATGACGATAATTGCTTTGTTTCCATTTTGAATTTCCTTTTCTTTTATTGATAAAAAACTTTTTTAATTAGAAAACAATCTATTTTTAATTTGACTCCTCTTCTGAATCTTCTTGACCCTCAGTTTCTAATGATTCAACCTCTTTTTCATTTATTTTTTCTTTTCTATCTAAGGCATAACCATAAGCACAAAGTAGTTTGCCAATTAGACTGGCATCATATTCATCAACCAACGAAATAAATTCCTCAATGTCTTGTTGTTTAATATTGCTTCTGGTTTTAGCATTATCGCCCTTACGTTCTTTAATGCGGGCATTTTCAGCATTAAAGAATGCAGTAAATTCCATAATGTATTCTACTAATTCATTTCTATAAGCTGATTTTCTTTTTAGATCTTGAGCCATTCCATATTTCACTTCATAAACTCTCTGATTTTTAGGAGTATATTGAAGCGAAATGGTACTGCTACGAATGGCTTTTGCTATGTTCTTAAACCCTTCATTTTGAAAAATAGGGCTTAACGGTGTGTTAAGTGTTTTCATATAATAATCCTCTGTTAATTTGAAAAATTGTTCTAATAATGTTTGAGAAAATGGATAAACGTAGTAATGCTCTTTCGAAATTTCTTGAATTAGTAATTCTGAATAGGACGAGAGAGATTCAAGAAATTTATCTATGCTTCCAGAAGATATAAATGAACGATATGATTGAAGAATATATAATCCTTGTCCAGCCTCTTTAACTGCATCGCGTGAAAATATTTTGCGGTGCTCTTCCAAAATTTTAATCCAATTGTCTCCATCTGTTCTATTTTTTACTTTTATAAAATCAGGTAGTTGAAGAAATGAAATGTTAGAAACAGATTCGCTAGTTCCTAATTTCTTTAGATAAGCTGTTGAAAAACCACTTACAAAATGATTAGGCTGATAACTCCTTAAAAACGGCCTCTCAGTTTTATATTCTTCAATATTTTCAATAAAAGTTTTACAAAAAAGGAGGATGCTTGAAATATCCATTTTCAAAGAAGTAACACCACGAAGATTTGGTTTAAATGAATTATGCAACAGGGTCAATCTTGAATAATCGATTTCTTTAGGGCTAAGAACATAAATTTTTGTGTCCCAAGTTTTATTACTAACTTGAATAGGGCGAACAAACATTGCTTTGAAACAGCCAATGATCTTTAAATATTCTCTAATCCATAAAACATCTTCAGCACCCATAGAAATACCAGTTGCTTTTTCTTTATTTACACCTTTTACTTGATGAGGATTAAGCATCTGCAGGGATTTAACTTCGTCAAATTTCCCACCACTATGTTTTAATGCTTTTTTAGTTTCAAAAGTGTTGTCATCCAAAATGCTATATAATGTCAATACAGCTTTTAAAAAAGCGGGAAAGATATTTTCGTCTTTAATTGTTTTATTCTTAAAAACATTATTAAATAACTTTTCATAAGCAGTGGATACTTTGAGCTTGTTAATGTTGGAAAGAATATCCCAATCAGAACGTTTCTTGGGTGAGTATTCTTCAATTATCTTAAATAATAAATGTTTTTGTTTTTTATCAGCGGTTTTCGATATTTTCAGATAGATTTCTTTTTCTTTCTTTTTTTGGTTTTTGTTAATACTTTTTTCCTTCTTGTAATCAATAAAAGAAATCCCTTCGGGAACTGGAGTATCTTCTTTGAATTTGACAAAAGTAAATCCATCAAAATAATTTGTATTATTAACCATATCTTCTGTTATGGCATCATCAACAATAACTTGGAAATGTGTTAATCGATCTCTTATCCTAACACTTTCTTGGTTTTTTGTTATTTTTCCAATGACTTCAGCTAAACCAATAGCTTCGAGAACATTTGAATATGTCCCGCTCTCTTTTAACACATAAAAATCTTTTTGATACATTATTTTACCTTTTAGATTCTTCTTTTATTTCAAACGATTTTTGATCGCATATTCTTAGTATTCTAACAAAATAGAAATAGAGAATCGTTTCAATTAAATCTAAGTTTTCATAGTGATAACTTACCATATAATCACTTATGTTGTCATTATGGTAGGTCAGTAAGATTTGGTTTTCTTTTTCTATTGGCAGAAAATTTTTTGCATTAACCTTTAACAATTGTTCTATTTCTTTGATCCCATTTTGAATTAAATAATATTGAGTTACATCATTTGCAAGTGGTGAATGATGTCTCATTATTGCGGTAGCAATTGCTTTGGATAACATAGTAACAATTTTATCTTTCAACTTTTTTATTGGGTTAGATCTTTCTAATAAAAATAATACTACTAGTGCACCAGCTCCAGCGTGTGGTGGAAAGACTATTCTCGAATCTGTCTTACTATCATAGTCTGTATGTGCAAGTATTACATCATCAGAAATGTACTCTTTCTGCCTTTGAGATTCTTTTGCTTTCCGCTGCCATTCTTTGTTTAGTTTCCCGTAATCGTGTAAAACAATCATAAAATTTATCATCTCTTCAAAATCTATTTCTATTCCAAGTTTTGATTTCAGCTTTTCAAAGAAATAGTCGTTTTTCACTTTAAAATATTTTCTATAACCCTCGATTAAAAAACTAATGTGTTCTTCGTATGTATCCTTGGTAATGACAAATTTTTTATCAGTCGAATCTTTAGAAATTCTTTTTGAGCAATCATTTCCAATTCCTAAAAAATTCAATCCAACCTCTAAGTCGTAATTAATTGCATTGGCGTTTGCTATTACAAATTGTTCTGTCTTCAATTGTGTACTAGAAAGTGGGCTATAATTAAATTCGTTTTGCAAGTCCTCAATAAAATTACTTTCTTCTTCAATTTTTCTAACAATCCAATCGAATTGAGATTTTTCTTCAAGTTTTTTAACCTCACTTATCAGCGTGTAGCGATAAATTGATAAGCTCTCAAAGCTGTACGGATTCTCATAAAGATTCGGATTGTTTGTTAAAATAAGACTTATCGAATCAATTTCTCTAATAAGGTGGTGAGCTGCTGATTTTTCACATTTTATCCAAGAATTTTTTATCTCTTCTAATCGGTTACTTGCAAGAATTCCATTTAATTCACTCATCTCCTTATTTGTTAATACGGCATCAATAACTTGCTGACCAGAAAGATAATCCATATTTATTTTATCTCTTCTTTTAAGCTCTTCAAATGTATTCTCAATCAGTTCTTTGTTATATGGGAGATGGATTCCAACATTATATACAAAAACTTTTCCAGTTTCATTTTCAAACCTTGCACATCTTCCTATCCGTTGCAACAGCGAATTGATTGGAGATATTTCTGTGTGCATTGTATCGCAAGTAATGTCTATTCCTACTTCAATAACTTGTGTAGCAATAAGAATAGCATTTGCTTCAGAATCTTTTTTGAATAATTCAAGGGTACTCTTTTCTTTCTTTTGTCTATCTCTTCCAAAGAAGCGTGCATGAATGCAAATAAGTTCTGTGTCTTTTAATCTTTTGCCTAATTCAGAATCAGATTCTTTAATTTTTTTTATTTCCAGATAAATATCTTGGCAGCGACTGACACGATTACAAATAACTATTGTCCTATCTCGATGTTCTTCAGCAACAAATTGAGATTCTAAGAAGCAGTTTTTGGTTTCAATAATTCTTTGCTTATTACGTTGACTTGGAATTTTACTGATTTCTTCTTGGCTAACATCAACAATTTCTGCATTTGTTTCTTTTGCAAATTCTTTTAATAACCTTTCTGAAAGAGTTGCTGTCATTAAGCAAAAAGGTGAATAACCATTTAATAATCTTAAGAGATGAAAAAGTGTTGCTAAAGATTTATCTGGCTCTAATAAATGAAACTCATCAAAAACTAAATAAGAACCAATCAAAGCCCCAACATTAATATTCGCTTGTCGTTTTGGTAAGCTTAAAGGAATACTTAATAAACTTGAGATTGACTGATCTATTGTAGTGAAAATAATGTCACCTTCTAAAAGCAGAGGATCAGATGGGTGTTCACCAGTTTGGAGAGTAACCTTTAGCCCAAGTTCATTAATAAATTTGTTTTCTGATACAGTTTGGTACAAAGAATTTGCAAGAACCCTCATCGGTAAAGAGTAAATCATTTTTCTGGGAAAAGATAGATTTTCTGCTTTAGCAACAATAAATGGAAGTATCGAAGCAAAAGTTTTTCCAGCGCCCGTTGGAGCTTGCATAATTACATTTTTACCTTGCAACATAATTGCACCAAGTGCTTTCTGGAAATTAAAAGCAGAAAATCCAGTTAACTCGAAGAAATATTTTTCAAGTTGTGCTTTTATTACCATAGATCATTTATCCATAATATTGACTTGAACATCTAATTATTCTCGCTTTAGTAATGTTTTCTAAAACTTATTATCACATTCATTAAATCCTCCTCTTTTCTCTCATCTCCAATTTATTTTTAATTCACATCTCTCATAAATTACACAAATTACTACTAATCCAATCCGTGTAAATCCCCCGCAAAGCGGGGCAAGCTGTGTAATCCGTGTCGCTAATGCATTAACTTTTTTACTGCGCTGCTTTCCAGCAAAGATCTCATCTGCCTAATTGCAATCTCATTCAATTTCTTAAGTCTTACATTTTGTGGTAACCCTTGTTCTATCAGCACAGAGTTTATGCTTTCCAGATTGCTTAATACAACTAACTGCTCTAATGTAGAATAATCCCTTACGTTCCCTTCTTTTCCCGCATTATAGATAGTTAGCAAAAATATTCTGCGCAAAATGGCGAGAATAATTTTAAGAAAATAAAAAGAATTTAAGAATAACGATTAACGATATTTGATTTTTGATGTGACAAAATCTTCTAACTTCTAAAATCGTTAATCCTTGTTCGTAAATCA